>Ga0210384_10002828_pt1 | contig 20700 bp, 16 predicted proteins | sample IncBWH2MmetaG_FD_160574 | JGI IMG/M metagenome (GOLD analysis project Ga0210384, IMG submission 160574) | Forest soil microbial communities from Barre Woods Harvard Forest LTER site, Petersham, Massachusetts, United States - Inc-BW-H-2-M | ecosystem: Environmental > Terrestrial > Soil >...
CGGAACCGATCTCGACACGAGCAGAACGAACTGGCTCCCACCCCGAGCCGGGCAGACAATTCTTCGGAGAATGAATTCTGTCGCCGGAACGTTGATCTTTGTAATATCCAATATAGAGTTCAATCGGAGGCGTGGTTCCAAGATACACCCGATTGATATAGTCATCCGCACCGATGGCCTTCACGACTTCCTTCTCGAACGGACGATCCTCACCGTGTGACAACCCGACAGCGGAGGGGAATTCGCGCAACGGCTTTTGCAGCCCAGCCGCCTCCTTCGGTTTGAACCCATGCGTCGCGAAGATTCCTCCCACCAGCACCAGCGCGGCAATGGAGGCTCGTAGATACGTCATCAAGAAACCCCCGCGGGATGCGGTTGTGCCAAGTGCCATCCAAGAGTCTTATGGATGAACAGGATCGAAAGGAAAGCCAGCGCGAAGAAACCAAGCCCGAGCACCAGGTGAACCGCTCCGGAATCCACGCTCGGTCCGAAGAAGTAACTCAGCACACCCGTGGCCACGAGACGCAGACCGTTTGTCGCAATCGCGATGGGGACGCTCGCGAAGGCCAGCACGCTCCTTTTCCACGTACTCGGCTCGGCCAAATACCCGTAAGCGACGACTGCGGCGAGGAGAGAAAGCAGAGAGCGGATTCCGCTGCACGCTTCGACGACATTGAGCGTACAGTTCGGGAGAAGCAACAGATTCCCCTCACGCACTGTGTGAATCCCGAGCGCGACCAGACCGCTCGCCCCCAATCGGGAAGCCCACAATTGAAGCGGAAGCGTCAACTGGTAATAAACGATTGCCGGCAACGGAATCATAAAGAGCAGATAGGCGATCGGAAATGAAATCGAGCGCAGCGCCTGTCCACCGGCCAGAAATAGGACGATCCCGCAAATCAAGATCACCAAGGACAACCGCGCGATGAACAGCTCCGCACCGAGCATCCCCAGAACCCGCAGTCCGATCGCGAATAGCATGATAGGCAAACCGATATTGTTGGCGCGGGAAGGCAGTGCGCTCCATCGATCGCGTTCGCTCCATAAGACGTAAATCGCAAACGCCGGAACGAAAAAGCCGTGCCCGTAATTCGGATCTTCCCACCACTGTCGCGCCAGGGCACTGAGTACGGAGGCATACATGATCACCAGTAACACCAACAGTGTCAGCGCGCCGAACCACGTACCCATCTGCGGCGTTTCCGCGGATCGGTTTTTCTCCCAAGTTGGGTTGCGGAAGCCCGGCGAGCTGTTCTCCATGCCTTGAACGAGCGCCTCATTCTCGACGGGATGCACCCGGCCCGTCCCAGCCAGCCACACGAGATAATTAGCAAGCGGGAAAATTGAGTACATCATTCAACTCGGAACAGACCATCGAAAGCGAATCGCAACGAAATCCGCCGCGTGCCACATCCGGGTGTGTATGGAAATCAAGGGCGTACGCAACCTAGGAAAGCTAAATGCGCTCAGCGCGGCAATCTCACGATCCCCTCTTGCTATCGTTGTTTGCCCGAACTCTTCTCTCCATAGTTTCGAGCGCCGTAGTACTGCCCGTCGTAATCTATTTGATCAAAATCAGATGCCTCGTTCACAACCACACCGATCAACTTCGGATGATCGAGCGATTGCAGCCCTTTCTTCAGGGCCTTGAGTGGCGCCACGCCCTCGCGCACCACTAATAGCGTGCCATCCACCAATTTCGACCACAGGTTGGCATCGATCACCGGCAGCATGGGAGTGGAATCTACGACCATCCAATCAAATTGGCCCGCTAGCTCTCGGAAGGCTTCCGCAAGTTGCGCCGATCGCAGGATTTCCGAGGGCCGGTCACAGGCGCTCCCCGCCGGCAGAAACCATAGCCCCGATCCAGTGAACCGGAGCATGTAGCGCGCCAGCTGCTGGTTGCGAACCGTCCACCAGTCGCTCAGCCCTTGCAAATCTTCCAGTCCGAACATCGATGCCAGCGTCGGTCTGTGCAAGTCTCCTTCAATCAGCAGCGTCTTGGAACCCGAATATTTGGCCAGCGTCGCCGCCAGATTCGCAGCCACGAATGACTTCCCCTCGTTGATCACGCTACTGGTTACTTGTACAGATTTCAGCTCGTGTTGCCTTCGCATGTCGTCGAGCCGGACAGCAAGCGCCCGGAATTTCTCTGCGCCCAGACTATTGGGCTCCGTCCACGACACCAAACGGGATGCCGGCGGCGGTTGCACCATCACCGACCGAGCTTTGTCGCTCTCGCTCAGTTTCTTGGGCTCGGCCATGCCTTTCAATCCCATCGCTTCCGGCATCGCACCGCTCCGCGCTTCGGCCGCTTCCGAGGGCTCTGCCAGCGGGACCGTGCTCGGCTGGCTTTGTCGAATTCTTGCGCTGCTGAATCCTTCAAACAATTGGCTCATTGGTTTCCATTCCTGGTTCTGAGTTGCCTTTCCGGCATAAAACACCCCAGTTCATGAGGGAGAGCAGATCGCTCGGGCGTCCGCCGGGAAAGGGTTTCGCTTCAAGGCCGTGACTGTTGACCGCCACCATCGCTCATCCGTTGTAATACGTGTACAGGTTGCCCGTGAAAATCATCAAAGTCACTACGGCAGCTGCGCCACATTCGATGTACCTGACGACAACCCGAGCATGCTCCTCTTGGGGCGTGCTCAAGCGAGGTATTCCCACCAGCATGCGGGCAGGAAGAATTCCTTCCAGATCTTTCTCTTGCCGGAAGCGAATGTCGGTCAATTCAAGGACCGTGGCAAGGCCCAGGCCGAGAAGGGCTCCCAAAGCCAAACCGACGAGGCTGATCAGGAAACGATTTGGGGCCGAAGGCTTGTCCGGCAACTTTGGCGGATCGACGATATGAAACTGTTGACCCTGCTGCTGCTGTCCGAGGCTCGTGGCGAGCTGCGATTGCGTTTGCTTCTGGAGAAGCGAATTGTAATTGAATTTAGCCTCCTCATACCCGCGCGAGACCACGGTCAGCTCTTGCTCTGTTTCCGGAGTCAGATTCAGGCGACTCTGGTACAAGGTAGTTTGCACCTCAAGATCCCTCGCGTGCTGCTGCTCGGTCAGGATCTCCATTTGATTGGCCTTAAGCTGGCTCTGAAGCTGCATGATCGCGGTGGGTGAGCCGCGCTGCACTCCTTCTGCTGCGGAGAAATCGATTGCGTTTGTTGGCTTGCCGGTCTGCTGATTGGAAGCGATATCCGTTTCGTTCTGCTTCCTCAACGCCTCGGTCTTGGCGATCTCATCTTTGAGCGCCACGATGTCTGGATGGTCGTCCGTGTAGCGCGTACGCAAGTTCTGGATTTGGAGGCGCAGATTCTGGAGCACCTTGTCTAGTGCTTGCGTTGAAATTACGTTGGAATCTCCACCCAGACTGGCCTGCGCCGATTGATATTGCTGCAGCAAGGATTCCAGATAGATCTTCTGCTGCTTCGAAGTGTCCAACGCATGTTGCGTGCTCGCCAACTGTGCTTGCACGCCTGCCAGGATTTGGACGTTGCTTTGCAACTGCCCAGGCAGGTTTCCAGCATGTTTGGCCTTGAACGCCGAGACTTCCGCTTCCTGTTCTTCCATCTTGGTCCGCGCATCCGCCAGTTCACTGTCCAGAAACGCCGTCGTGGCTTCGGACACTTGTCGCTGCGCCCGCACATTTTCGTTTATGAACAGGGACGTCAGCTCACTGTTTACCTGCTGCGCCAACTGGGGCGTATCCGCCGAGTAATGAATCTTAAAAGTGAAGAACTCTCCTCGATATCCTGGCGCCCCCACGAGTTCAATCTTAATGTCGGCCCGCATTTGATCGATTGGATCTTTGGGTTTGAAGAAACCGCTCATGTGCGGAGGCGCGGCATAAAGCTTAAAGCGCTCTATGATCGCCTGCAGGCTGGCATAGCTCAAAACCTTTTGCGTAGTGCTTTGCAAACGATTTTGGAGATTCACATTGACGTTCTCCATCACGTACAGGTCGGACACTTTTTCCTGTTCCGCAGAGATCAGCGCATCGGACGTGTAGGTGGTCGGCAAGGTCCAGCTCACTCCCCACACCCCCAGCCAGCACAGAAACAGGGGGAGCAATATCCACCAGCGCCGTCGCACTACAATGGCCAGATACTCTTCCCAGCCGCGCGGAACTCCCTCCTCTAGTTTGTTAGACATCGCTAGCCTCTCTCTGAAAACCAAGTAATTGAGTCAACAGTTTCCGCTCCCGTAGCATCCATCGTTTCGCTTAACAGCTCGTTACTGTGGCAGGTCAAAACGTCGTTCATCAGTTCCGGTTAGATCGTTTGCGTGTGCTGGTCGCGCTTCTCACTCCGGCTATCGGAATAAGATCGGTCGCAGGCCAAAATTGAAGCCTACGGAAAACTGGTGGCTAATGAAGTTGGTTGAACAATTCGGCGAAGTGCAACCGGCGGCGTTCGTGGCCTGCAGCCCTGCGCCATAGCCCACAAATAAGCTGGTTCCGGGCCGCATTTGATGACTGACGCGAACCGCGGTATACCAGGAGTTGTAGTGTTGAAAGTCAGAGCTAGCGGTATTTGGGATAAGGCTCCCATTGCTTGCGTAACCCAGCGAAGCCGACAGTCGCCATCTCGGACCCATGGTACGCTCTACCGTCGCCTCTACGTGCCCGGTCTGCGCCCCGACCAGAACTCCGCTCCCTCCCGTCACGAGACGATCATAGCTAAGCAAAAGCGTCGTGCGGTCCCACCTGTAACTCAAAGCGCTGTCGAGCACCCAGGAGAGGTTGGTCGCGTAACCTGTAAACGCGCCTCGCAGCATTACCGCGCTCGGGCCAGCGGCAAGTCGGAAACTGAGTTTCCCGGTCACATATCGCGCATACCCAAACTTCAACGCGTGGTACTGGATCGTCTGGGGAAATTCGGGATACCGGAAATCATCGAAGGTGTAGATCACCGCGATCGTGCTCTGCGGGCTAACGGAGTAGTTGTACCCCGTTTGAAATAACGTGTCGGTGCTGTTGATAAAGCCCACGCCAAAAAAGTTCAGCGTCCCGAATGACCCGGAAGCAGTCCACGAAGCACGCGGGCTAACCTTGTATTCTATCTGCGAGACCAGCATATTACTCAATCGAGGCACCATAATCGTTGGAATCGTCTGGTTGGGGCCCAGAATCGAACTCAGAGAGCCGCCGGGAGCGAATGGAGAATTGCCGTTGAGGAATTGCAGACCTCCGACACCTCCAAATCCAAAAGGTGATTCCGAGAGAAAACTGACTTCGTCGGCCAGCAGGAGGGACCAGCGCTGCCATTTGAAGTTGTACGAGAACTCCAGGTCCTGGATAGCGGAGTTTAAATACGTAGAAAACATTCCGCCGCCCGAATAGTGCAGCAGCAGTTCGGAGCGATTTGACACGTGGTTCAAATCCAGCGTACCCAGCAGATAGTTGAACTCTGCCGGCGAGCCAAAACCTGCCCCGCTAGAGCTCGTGCCCAACTGCGATGTTGCGCTGAAGCTCGGCACCAGGAAATTGTGCGCACCTGCAACAGGACCCAGCGTTGGTTCCTGCACTCCACTCAGTGGCCGATCGTTCCCCGCCATCTGGACGTCACCCGTAGCCCCCAGAGGGGAGTTCAGAGCCAAGACGCTGGTGCTCCCCGCCGGCAGGGGTGCCGGATAAGGTGCGGCCGGTTGTTCGCGCGGATCGCTCTTGGCTGGACCGGTTTCTTGTGCCCAAGCCAGGGGCGCAGCCAGAAGCATGGTAAAAAGCACTGAACCCTGAATACGCATCAGTTTTGCCATATCTCGCACCTAGGGCACGACAATCGTATCGCCAGGCTTCAGTTGAATGTTTTGTTCGGTCTTGCGCCCGCTGGTCACTTCCTTATAGTTCACTACAAATATATGGTCCACGCCATTTCCCTTGCGCATTACCTGAATCTTCTTCACGTTGGCGTACGGTGTAAAACCGCCGGCGATCGACAGGGCTTGCATCACGGTCATGTCGGGCACGAGCGGATAAGCTCCTCCGCGGTTTACTTGACCCAGAATGTAAATTCGAAGGCTGCTCATCTGCGCCACGATTACCGTCACCTGCGGATGTACGATGGTCGCGCGCAACTTCTCTACGATTTCCGAACCAAGCTGCGTGGGAGTTAGACCCGCGGCCTGCAGGTCGTTTAGCAGTGGCAGCGAAATCCTGCCATCTCTTCGCACCGGCACTGTCCGGGAGATCTCCGGCTCTTTCCATACGTCGATGGTAAGGACGTCCTCCGGGGCAATGGAGTAGTTCGGGTCGTCAGTTGCTGCCTTCGTGGGCTGCGAACTGACTTCGCCCGCAGCCAAGACCTTGGCGCTCTCGCTCTTGATATCCTTTCGTGCCTGTCCCAGTGCCCGCACGGAAATCGAAAGCGACACGAGCAGCATTGCTGCCGTTACATACAACCACTTTTTCATGGCATCCTCGCTGGCAAGGCGCGCTCTGACTCGGAGCCTTGCCTCCCAATCTTCCTGAGTCTCTTTGGCATTTATGGGCATCTCTTCGTTTAGGCTGATGGAATGGCTTCAGCTTCCCGGCTGTGCCGACAATCCACTCCAGGCCCGCTGGTGGAATTTCTACGGCCCGGGGCCTTTACCGCTTCCACCTGAAATGCTGCCACTTCAATGGACGCCGCTGTCCCCAATATCTCCACCGAGAGCACCAGCCGAGAAATGTTCTTCTTCCGGACCAGAATCCCTTCGATTCCCGTCAAGGGCCCGCACTTGACCCTCACCCAGTTTCCGCATTTGAGGAATGGATGGGCTTCCACGCGCGTACCGCTCTCCACAACTCGCCGAATTGCTTCGATTTCCATGTTCGGAATCGCGGCCGGCAGGCCTGCGCTGGACACCAGTCCATATATTCCTGGGGTTGTAAGGATCTGAAGCCGGCGCTCAATGCCTCCTTTCAAAAATACGTAACAGGGAAACAGAGGCAACGAGAGTGCTTTGGTGCGATCCTTCCAATTGTGGGTGGTTGCGTAGAGCGGAAGGAAAGTGCTAAATCCCTTATGGGTGAGAATCTGATCCACCATCTTCTCATGTTGATGGCGGGTGTGGAGCGCATACCAGGGACTGTCCGAAACTTGACTTCCTGCTGCATCTGCAAGCATAGAGCTCCGCCCTGTGACTTACAGTCTAGTTTCCTGTAAGCCTTTAACTACATTCAACTTACGGCTGGCTTCAGCTGTTAGAACACTGCCTTGCTTGGGGCCATCCGCAATTCTGCCGGCAGCCTCACGCTGCCAAATTCCCTGAGAGATCGGTGCTCGCTTTCCTTCATGACCATCTCTTCAGTATTGAACTGCAAAGCCACCGGTCGGCATTCCCCGCTCGGCGAGGCACTGCTCGACCCGAAGAACTTCACCCTCCACCTCAACCGGAAGGCGTCCGATCTCATCGGGGATTCCGTCTAGATCAATTTTGAGTTTCAGACTCGCACCAACCGGCGGACAACAGGATGAAGATGCAAAAACGAACGCGCCGTGCTCACTTACGTCCCGGCTGCGACCTTCTCCATGTAGCCGTTCCCCGTTCCCATTCTTCCACCAGAAGGTGACTCCTGTTTGCAGCAGGAACCGGAGCGTCGTTCTCGCTGGGCGTCCAAGATTCAACAAGCACCCCCCCAACACTCTCTCGACTTGCACATTAGCTGGGCCATGGGAAACGGACAAGAGAAGGAAAGTCATCAGAATATTCCCCGATACGTCTTGAGACGCTGACCCTCTAATCTAGGTACAGATGTTCCTGTGCGTTTTGATACATTCTTGTGCCCCGTCGTGCCATGATCGTATTCTCGGCTGAAAGGCTGAAAGGGACTCTGCCACTGTTGAAAGAATTGGAGAGACGCTCGAGAAAAAAGACTCCGAGCCTTGATACATTTTCAAATCGATGCAATTGCAGATTCGGCAGAATTACAACCGTGACAATATTTCACGACGTTCCACAGCGCCTTCAGCCTTTAGCGGAATTCCGTACCAGCAATGGTTCTGAATCGGAGGGAGATAGATGAGGTGCGCCCAGCAGGGCGTGCTGATCAGGCTCGTCTGGAGGGAACAGGTTGATTCGAATCCGTGTGCAGCTCGTGCATGCCGCCCAGCAAATCCTGCTGCTCCTGGCCTTCCCTTCGGTCGATGGCATAAAGAGCCAGCTCAAGTCGATTCGAAGTTCCTACTTTGTTGAAGATTCTGAACAAATAGTTCCGGACGGTGTGCTCGCTGAGTTTCAGTTCCTGGGAAATGCCACGATTGGTCATACCCTCCGCTACCAGGTGGACGACCCCTTCTTCCCTTTTTGTAAGCAGTCCGGTCGCTCTCACGGAAATTGCCTTGGTTAACGGAGCCTGGCCCAACGCTTCGATCACGAAGTGCAATTCCTTGCTGCTCGCCCACACTTGTCCTTTGTGCACCGCGTGGATGCACTTGCACAGCAACTCGGACGATTGATCCCGAGAGAATACTCCGCAAGCTCCAGCTCGGAATGCTTCGACCACCATCGCAGGTTTGTTCGAATCAAGTATCATGATGACGCTGGGCTTGGAGCGCGAAGCCAGTATCTCTCGCGTCACTTGGAAACCCGCCAAGTCTTCGTTTTCCAGCCGGGCACCGATGACAGCAACGTCCGCATCGTTCTCTACGAGTCCCTTTCGAATCCCAACCGCGCCGGTCGCGTACCCAACCACCCTGGTTCTATAACGGCCCCGACGCACCGCCGCCGCAATCAATTGGCAGCTCAGCTGACTTCCGTCGGCGATAAACACCTTCACCGCGCTTGCGCGCCCTGAGGATTTTGACAATTCCCTGCTCCTTTGTGTTACGCCGGCGGTCCCGAGCTTCCCGTGCAGTCCCACCCTACTGAAAGACCTAAACCGCCGCCCGCGCCAACTGCCTTACCATGGAGACTCTTGGCAATCCCGCGATTCGCATTGTTCACGGATCAGACCGCCAAGTCTTGGAAACCGCATCGCCCTTGATCGGCGTGCAGCAACACATTATTGGTGTTTCCCAGGGGGGTGCGCTGTACTCTTTTGTACTATCCGGCCTCCAGCTCTGTGTTGCACATTTGCACGGAAGTCCGGGCGCAAAGCGGAAGATAAGCGGATCGTTTCTCCACTGGAACTGAAAATCGAAGAAACTTGAGCACATGGAACTGTTGATGGCCCAATCGGTTTTTCTGAGCAAGCCTGCTTTTCCAGGGGCGATCTCAGAAAGTGCGAATCAAAAGCACGCCGGGTATCGTCGAACGCCGTGCGGAACCTTTCGGGAGACCCTAGTGCTTCCCCATGGGGAGCACCGACGAACCATCATAGCGGTCCGAGTCATTGGTCTGCGAATCGCGTCGATCCCGGACCATCCAGCCGCTATATAGGAGCTCCAAGGACATTATCTTCAATTCCCGCGCAAACTATGCTGTTGCCAAGACCGCTATATAGGTCTATAGTCGAGCGCGTTTCGTATCTCCGGTCTCGAGGTGATCCAGATGACGATACGTCTTTCTCCCCGTGTAATCACACTGGTGTTTTCCCTCTTGCTTACGAGCCTGTTGTCCCCGCTCCTTCTCGCCCTTCCCCTCAGTGCAGACGAACACGATCGGGATGACCATCACCACTCCAAAATCGTCGGTGCCTACTTCGAGGAATGGAGCATTTACTTCGCCGGATACAACATCGCCAATCTCCAGGTGAACGGCGTTGCCGACCAGCTCACTCACCTTACCTACGCCTTCGGTGATGCTACTCCGACCGGGTGTGCCATTGCTGACGCCTGGGCCGATTATCAATCCCCCTACCTTCCCAGCGTCAGTGGCGCCCCGTACACGGGCCCGCTCTACGGTAACTTCGCCGCGCTGCAGCAGCTGAAGCAACTTCATCCTAATCTGAAGGTCCTGATTTCTCTTGCGGGGGCTCCGGCTTTCTCCGCCGCCGCGAGCACTGCCGCAGGCCGCCAAACCATGGTCGCGAACTGCATCGATCTCTTCATCAACGGCAATCTCGCTGCGGGCATTTCCGCCGCGGGCGTTTTCGACGGCATTGACATCGATTGGGAATTCCCTGCCGCCTCCGACACACAGAACGCCACGCTCCTCTTGCAGGAATTCCGCAAGCAGCTCGACGCATTGGGCGAAACCAACAAAAAACACTACCTCCTCACCATGTTCGGTCCGGCGGGCCAGCAGAACTTTTCCAACATCCAGTTGGCCGAAGTTGCCAAGGAACTCGACTACTACAATGTCCAGGGATACGATTTTCACGGCACGTGGGAGAGCTCGACCAACCACGCTTCTCCGCTGTTCGACGACGCGAAGGACCCTGTCCGTGACGAAAATTTCTTCATCGAGTACACCATCAGCTCCTACCTCCGCGCTGGCGTGCCTGCACACCAACTCGTACTCGGTATTCCGACCTATGCTCGCGGCTGGACCGGCGTTCCCAGCACCCATAGAGGCCTTTACCAGACCTCCACGGGCCCAGCTGCCTTTCCCCCGGCGGACTACCTGCAAACTCCCGGAGTGATTACCTATCGCACGCTCACCGGCCTCACCGGGTTCACTCGTCATTTTGATTACCAAAGAATTGCGGTGTGGCTTTATGACTCCAACACGGAAACCTTTTGGTCCTACGACGATCCCGTCACCGTCTGGCTGAAGACGGATTATGTGCGTGGACGCGTGCCGGGCGGCCTGGGTGGCGCCTTCGTATGGGCTCTCAAAGATGATGACGCCAATGGCAGCATAGTAAAAACCATGGCGGCAGGCCTGCACTGAGGTATCTCGGGTCTGACGTACTGGCCATACCGGCACGCTACAACACGCTATAAAATGTCTTGGATTAAGACCAAGGATGATTTATCTTCTCTGCCAGACCTTAGACGTATCGCGAGCTTTGGTCGGTTGCGCGGTTTGCTGCGGCTACGCCCATTCTGTTCCCGACGTCGCCAAGATGATCCGTCGAACTTTTTGAGGTTCGGTGAGGGCTCCTGCCATGAAGCCTCCTTTTTTCGTTTCCGCCCTTTCAGCCGTGGTTTTGTGCACCTGGTCTTATTTCGTTCCGGCTGCTCGGGGTGCCGATTTGTCCGGCTCATCTCCAAGGGTCTCCGCGGAGTCTCCCGAGTCGGGGACTCTCTCGATCCCTGGTCCGCTGCGCTCTTTTCTCCGCATGGCGGCCATCAGCCAGAAGATTTCGCCGGAAGAAGTCGCCCCCTTGCTGGCGCGCAACGTCTTCCAGCTGGGCTACGATGGCCGGCAACCCAAGCGTAGTCCTACTGAATTCCTCCTCCTGCTGATCCGCTACGTGCAACAAGCCAGAGAATTGTCGGCTCTCGCGGGGACTGACGGCGTCCTTCGTGTTTCTAATTGCGAAGAAGCCAGGCCCCTGCTGAAGGTATTGGGTTACCGCACCAGCGCCGATTGTGGACAACACAACGTTTTCCTGCTGACGGACAACCCGCAGAGAGCGTTTCTAACCGTCGACTCCGGCTTCCCTCTTCCCCAGCTTGAGCAGAGCCTGCGCGACGCACAAACCTTCACCTACCCCTTTGCCAGCACCCGCGTGCCCGCATTGCTGGCGGATAGCGATTGGTCGAGAAAAGGAAACGCCAAGGATTGGGATCTGCTCGACGCGCTCCTGCACGACCCTGCGTTGGCCCGCTTTTACTTCGCCCTCGCGCGAATGGATTCGGAAACTCAAGTTGCCTTGAGGCAAACGCAAGCATTAAAGAAGATAATTCCGTTCGCTGCGGTCCTGGATTTTTACGGGACGCACCTCCGCATTCGGTCCGGGCGCGTGCTCGTGCCCGGAGGACCGGCCGCGGAGGAAGGCTGGAAAGATCTCGTAGGCGCGGCCCCGGATGTTCCAGCAGAGTTCGTCCCTCGCCTGCTCGCCAAGGACAATGGCTGGCTGGCCGCTTACTTTGACTCCTTGTCGCGCGTCAACCAGCTGCAGCAAACGTATTTCACCGAAGGCCGTCAGTTGCGCCGCTGCTACGAAGCGCTTCGGGGAAAAGATACCACCCCGAGCGCCGCAGCTGGCGTGTTCCGCCCGGACTCCGGCCTGCTGCTCCTGGTGACTCGGGTCCGTTGGGAGCCCAACGGCGATCCCCACGTTCCTGGGAATCTCGATGCTTGGAGGAAGATTCTCCGCCAGAAGTACGATTCCAAGATGTTCCGCGACTGGGGCAAACGTTCCGCCCACCTGGACACCCCCGGCGAACTGCTGGAAACCATGTTCGGGATTTGTCGCGTACAAACAGACGCCGGGCCTTTGCAAGCGTACCTGCTTTTGAGCGAGATGGACGCACGGCGAGCTCCAGGACACCGTCTCAGCCCGGAAACGGTCGCCTTGCTGGCCGGCAAGTACGCCGACTTCAGCGACCAGTACTTGATCTTTTCCGAGTTTCCAGACTTGAGCGACGCCTCCATGACCGGCTTTGTCTCCACTGCTGCAAGTCTCGGGAAGATCTCCAACAGCAGCCTGCGAGGCAACGCCCTGGGAACCTTCCAGGCCACCGTAGGGCTTTGGCAAGTTTTGGCTCGTCAGGGTCAAATCCCCAGCGCCGAGCTGAACGATTCCTGGCGGAATGTCGTCAAGCCTTTTGGCGCCGTTGCTACGACTACGCAGCTGTTCGATGCCGGACGTAGCTCGCTGAGAGAACTGCTGCTGGCTGCGACCGGCAAGCCTAACGTCTCTCAAGACGAAATGGTCGGTTTGCTCACGGGCCCACCCCAGATGACTCCCGAAGGCCAACGCATGCACCAGCTGCTGGCCGACAAGATCCGCTCGGTCTTGGATGACCAACGCTTGGTTTCTCTCGACACGCTATTGACCCTCGGCGACGCGCTGCATGACGTCGGTCACGTGAAGGACGCGGCAAATACTTTGCTTCCCCTGGCTAGAGAGCTTCGGGAATTTGAGATGCCGCAGCCGATTTTCCGTTCCGGTGAAAGAGATCAGTGGGCGGTAGGGATTTACAACAACCGTCATACGGAATTGCAGATGCGCACGGATCTGGCCAATGTTATTAAGTCGCCCGCATCTCCCGCGCAGCTGGCGGAGGCGCGCGGCCAGCTCGCTCCCTTTCTTCGCGACACCTTGGTAGGTCTCAACTATGCGTATTACGAACCTCCGGGCGCACAGATCCTTCACCACAACCCTCTTTTCGTTCGTTCGCATGACTTTGCCGGAGACACCTTCATAGGAATGGAACACGTCTGGCAAGCGCCGTTGCTGTTCGGAGTCGGTTCCCCGGCAGGTGGCGGCGCGCATCTGGTCGGGTCGCTGGCGGACTTGCCGTACGTTCTTGCCAGTGCCGAACAGGACTTCATTGCCCCGGAAAACGTGCAGGCCCTCATCTGGCGGGAAGTCGTGCCCGGCCTCTTGACCAATGCGATCGTGCCGCGATGGTGGGACATCAGCCGCAATGAACTTCACGCTGTCACTCTTTACCAGCGAGCAGGAGAAGAACTTCTGGCCACCTCGGTACAAGACGAAGAGTTGCGGAACAACGTCATGCGAATTCTCGACGATCGCATGTCTCCGTATACCTCGGAACACCTTGAGCACGCTCTTCGTGCGGGAAATCTGGCGGACGTGCTTCCGCAGTTGATGCCCGCGGATACCTTTTATCTGGCGGCCGAGTACCGGCGAAGATTTCCCAATCAGAGCGCCTCTTTTGGCTCAGCCGGCAAGGAGCTCGAGAGTCTTTTTCAGCTCGCCCCCGCCGATGTCAGCTGGGAGCGCCTTTCCCGCGACTTCGGAGTGCCTCACCCGATCCTAGAGCGAAGTTACGGCCGTGATCTCCCGAATCTGGCGCCCTTTCCGGCGTTCACAGGCTACAGCAGCCGTCTGCTGGCCGAGTCTTGGGATTCCAACAACTTGTACTGGGCTCGCCTCGCCGACGAACAAGGTTACTCGCCGGTGATGCTGAATCGTCTGGTTCCCGAGCTGACCCGCCGTATGGTGGAGAAGATTTTCGCCACCGACATGGAGGATTGGCCAGCGCTCCTGCGCGCCGCAAGGGAGGCAGGCGACGAGTTTCGCAATGGCAAGATGGCGCCATTGTCCAACACCGCCCCGGCTTCGGAGCAGTAGATTGCTCGGTTCGAGCCGATGGATTCAGCCAGTGGACGACCACGGTCGGAACGGAGAACAGGTCAAAATGGGATACCGGATCATGCAAAAAAAACATTTGGTTCTCTCGCTCCTGCTGCTCCTCGCTCTACTCTGGGGTCTCCGGACTCCGACGATAGCGCAGCAAAGCCAAAGTGGAACTCGCTTGCGCGTGGCCGTCGACCTCGTACAGTTAAATATCGCCGTAACCGACAGCAAGGGCAACTACGTCACGGATCTTCGCCCCTCGGACTTCACCGTCACAGAGGACGGCATCTCGGAGAAAATTGCCAATTTTGAAGAAGGTAACGGACCCACCCGCACGTTGGTCGACATGCCGGAAGAAACCGGGGCGGACGCGGGAGACGCCTCGGCGGCGCAGGCGCATGCTCCAGCTGGCGAACCGCCCCAAAACCTCAATGCAGCGCTCGCCGGGGCCGATGTTTTCATTCTGTTCGACACCAGCAACTATATGTACCGCGGCTTTGTCTTCGCGCAGGATGCCATTTCCGATTTCATTCGTTCTCTCGAGACCGTGGACAAGGTCGCTTTCTATTCCTACAGTCGCAACCTTTCCCGCGCCGCGCCATTGACCGCCGACCGTGCCTGGGTGGTGCGCGGTGTGCGCACCACCGTCGCTGGAGACGATGCCGCCCTTTATAACTGCCTGTTATTGACGGTCAAGGATGCCGCCCAGTATCCGGGCAGAAAGGTCGTTGTGGTCTTTTCCAACGGACCCGACAACGCCAGCATGGTGCCTCCTGAAGACGTCACCGAGCTGGCCCAATCGGTGGGCATCCCCGTTTACATGATAAGCACCGCAGAAGCCAAGCTCGAACCAGTCTCCACCGCCGTCTTTGAGCGCATGAGCGCGGCCACCGGCGGCAAAGCGTATTTTGCGGGCAGTTGGCGGGACGAAAAAAAGGCGTTTGCTTCGATCCGTAACGACTTGGCACATCTTTATTTGCTCAGCTACTACCCAGCGCCGAATCCTAACCGCGGCTGGCGCACTATCACGGTGAAACTTGCTGGCGACCGCATGAAGAAGTACCACATCCGCACGCGCAACGGCTATCGTCCCCAGCCGGCCCGTTTATCCGCGGGCGGCGCCCCAGCCCCCCGGTCCGAATCGGTCCCGAACTGATCGCACTTCGGATCGATGGAAGAGCAATCAAAGTCGGTGGCGTAACGTTCGCGCACAACACGAGCGCAGCATGGCCAGCTGACTTGCGAGACAGTCGCCCGTGCTGAAGGACAGTCGCGGGCTGGCTTCCCGACTGGTTATTTGTGAGGATGCAATCGAAGCCACTCTTGCAAGCTAGCAGCGGTACGGAAGGTCCTGGAGTTGAACTGCGCCCCGACTGTCTGCCAGTAGATGGTAGCGCTATTTGTTAGACCATCGAGACATAGACGTTTGTGAGAGTTGGTCCCGGCGTCTGGCAAGCTGTTCCTAAACCACCGGGCGCTTCCATCTTCGACTTTATTGACTTCGATGAAGCCGTCCACGCGAGCGGCGGCCTGAAATGCTTGAAGTCTTTCCATAGGTCTAGTGTACGCTCCATGCCGAGCGGTAGGTAACTTAAGAAGTATATTTATTATTAGAACTATCTAACAACGTCTGACTGGCGAGTCATTGGCTTGTCCCCCCAGTTCGCATTGGCACCGAAAAACCCGTCGGCGCGTTAGTCCGGGAGCGCCGGGTTAAACCGGTATCTTGCACGAAATGAAAGATTCATACTTCCCTCGAATCGGGGAGCGTCGGCTCCTGCATCACTCATCTCGGGGCCTGCACGACATTGAGATTCTCAGTTGCGGGAATCTCGCTGCGTATGCTGTCCCTCGAATCATTTATACTCGAACGTCGAGCGAGCAGTGTAAGTGGAGACAAAATAAGTAAGCGATGGAGGAAGGTAATGGAGTACCCGCAGTTTGGGTTGGTTGGTCGAGTGGCGTTGGTAACGGGAGCGGCGCGAGGGTTGGGGCGGGCAATTTCACTGGCCCTGGCGCATGCCGGCGCGGACGTGGCGCTAGGTTTGCGCGATGTAAGGGCGGACTTGGGATTAGCTGCAGAGATACGGAAGATGGGGAGAAAAGCCCTGCCTCTTCAGATGGACATGCGCACGATGGAGCAGATTTTTTGCGCCGTGGCCGAAACGGCGAAGGAGTTTGGGCGAATCGACATCTTGGTAAACAATGCTGGCATCGCGCCCGAGAGTCTGGCCGAGAATGTGCGTGAGAAAGACTTTGACGAAACACTAGCCGTGAACTTGAAAGGGACATTTTTTGCGAGCCAGGCCGTGGGGCGGCTGATGATCCGCCAGAAGAGCGGGAAGATTATCAACATGAGCTCGCAGGCAGGGTTTGCGGCGTTGCCGACGGAATCGGTTTATTGCATGACCAAGGCAGGCATTGCGCATTTGACTAAATGTTTGGCGGTGGAATGGGGCAAGTACGGGATCACCGTGAACGCCGTGGCGCCGACATTCATCCGCACCCCGGGGACCGAGAGTGCGCTCTCAGATGCAGCATTTCACGCGGACACATTGGAACGGATTGCCGCGCTCCACCGTATCGGCGAGCCCATGGAAGTGGCCGGGGCGGTTGTATTTCTGGCCTCCCCCGCCGCGTCGTTGATCACCGGCGAGACGATTCTGATTGATGGCGGGTGGACGGCCCGGTAAAGCGCTTTACGCCCCATCCCGGTCATTCGCCGAGGCTTCGCACCGGCTGAATCGCGTACAGGTAACACGGAGTTATCTCATAAGTGCTTTGAAGTCATTTAGCGCACTGGAGTTACGCCAACTGGCGTGAATCAGGATCATGGACTTGACCAGGCGCAGAGGGCCAAGCCTCACGCGAGCCAACCAGAATGAAAGATCGGCGACCGCGCCTACGGTTACCATCCGCTGGACCAGCGCCTGCGGCAAAAAATCTCGGATCCGGCTCATCCAACCCCACAATTACAATCGACGCCCGAAGAGCACTCAGGATGGCCGCGTCTTGCGCCGCTCTCCGCCGTTGGAAAATCGAGCGCCCGTCACCCTGGCTCCATGTCGATGACCGATAAAACGAAAACTCACGCATCACAAAACAATCGAATGCCGACCAATTAATTGAATCCATCAAAGCGACTATTTGAATGCCCGAGCCCGGTTCATTTTGAGAGATTACCGTATTATCTTCTTGCGCATTTTCGGGGCCATGAACAATGCATGGCTGATGCTTTTGCGCTGCCTTGAGGAAAAGCGATTCCAGTGGGTGAGTTCCCATGATCGATGATCCGGTTCTGTTGAACGATTGGCATGTCGTTGCCCGCTCTTCAGAGGCGCACCTGGGAGAAGTTCGGCCCGCGCGCCTGCTCGGCGAGGACCTTGTGGTCTGGCGAAGCAAGGAAGGTTTGTGCGTATGGCAGGATCTGTGCATTCACAGGGGCTCGAGACTTTCCGCGGGCCGAGTCGCGAACGAGTGCCTGACTTGTCCGTACCACGGCTGGCAATACGATTCATCCGGGCGGTGCGTCCAGATTCCCGCGCACCCTGCGCAGCCCCCGCCAACGCGTGCGCGCGCCAACGTTTATCACGTCGCGGAGAGAAATGGCTTGGTTTGGGTGTGTCTCGCTACGCCGAAGCAAGAAGTGCCGGATTTTCTTGATGGGAATGATCCGTCGTTTCGAAAAGTCCACGCTGGCCCTTATCTCTTTAAGGCGCACGCGCCACGGGTCATCGAGAACTTTCTGGACGTCGGGCACTTCCCTTTTGTTCACACGGGCATCCTCGGCGATCCCAGCAACACCGAAGTTGGCGACTACGAGGTCGAGACGACATCAGACGGCATCCTTGCCAAGGATATTCGCATGTGGCAGCCGGACCCCGACGGCACCGGGCGACCCGCAGAAGTGAAGTACACGTACCGAGTCATGCGGCCCTTGACTGCCTACTTTTTGAAGTCGCATCGCAACGAAAGATTCTCCATCTTCTGTTGCGTGACACCCGTGGATGAGCGCGAGAGCGCTGCCTGGATGATCCTAGCGCTCAACTACTCGCCGGATGCATCTGACGAACAACTGCGAGGTTTTCAAGACACCGTGAGCAGGCAAGACATTCCCATCGTCGAGTCGCAGCGCCCAGAATTCTTGCCACTGGATTTGCAAGCGGAGTTGCATCTGCGGTCGGATCGCACGGCCATCGCCTACCGGCAATGGCTGACAAAAATCGGCTTGAAGTACGGGACCGCTTGAGCGCCGCCGGCACGTTCGCTCCCCCTGACTTGCGTCCATCGGCGCGATGGTTTGTCCCCGGAGACTTGGACGGTTTCTTTGGTCTGTTCTTCAGCGGCTTCCCTGATTTGCTGCTCATCGCCGGATTGGCCCCGCTCTGCGGACTTCCCATAGAATTGGTGGCCACGCGAATCATGCCCGCGGTCGCGTTCTCCATTCTCAGCGGGAATCTTTTCTATGCCTGGCAAGCTCACCGTTTGGCAGAGAGAACGGGCCGGACGGACGTGACCGCGATTCCCTTCGGCGTCAATACGCCGACCATTTTCGCCTATGTATTCCTGATCATGGTGCCCGCCTACCAGCGGACTCACGACACGCAACTCGCCTGGCACTTGGGCGTGTTCGCCTGCTTCTTGAGCGGGATCGTGCAAACCGTAGGTGCATTTTGCACCGACTGGCTGAGGCGCCACACACCGCGCGCTGCCCTCTTGTGCCCGCTGGCCGGCATCGCGATTGCCTTCCTGTGCTTGGGATTCGTCTTGCGAATTTTTCAGACACCTGAGCTGGCCCTGTTGCCGGCTGTGATTCTTCTTGCGGTTTACGGCTCGGGAATTCGCTTACCTTTGCGGATGCCGGGCGGTCTGCTGTGCATACTCGCCGGGGTGATTCTTGCGGCGCTCCTGAAGGCACTGCACCTCTATCATCCGCCGCCTACCTCAACAATAGCTCTCGGCATGCACCTGCCTCGGCCCGTCAATATTTTCGAATTCCTCCGTCATGGCGAAGGCTGGGGATATCTCTCCATCGTTCTGCCCATGAGCGTGCTGGACACCATCGTGTCGCTGCAGATTCTGGAGAGCGTCAAACTGGCCGGAGACGATTTCGCCACGCGCCCATCGTTGCTGGTGAACGGAGTAGCGACGCTGACGGCCGCCGTCTTCGGCAGTCCATTTCCGACAACACTCTACTTCGGGCACATGGCCCACAAAGCGTACGGTGCTCGAGCGGGCTATTCGATCCTTAGCGGGGCCGCCGTATTCTTGATCTGCATCACAGGATTGATCACTCCCATCATGCATTTCGTTCCGCTCGAAGTGGTTGCGATGGTGATCGTTTGGTTTGGCCTCGCGATGATAGCGCAGGCCTTTCAAGAGATTCCCAAGTCGCACGCGATCGCAGTCGCCTTTGGTTTGCTTCCGATGCTGGCCTCGTGGGGATTGCAGCTCGTGGATTTGGCGCTGCGCAAAGGAGGCTCGAGTCTGCTGGCAGCCGCGCCGAAATTTGGCGAAGAACTCGCCATCTACGGCCTGATTGCTCTCAGCCAAGGGGCGCTTCTGGTCTCCATGGTCTGGGCCGCGGCGCTCGCTTACATGATTAACCGGCGTTTCCTCCCCGCCGCTGGGTGGATGCTGGCGGGAGCCGCGCTCTCTTTTTTTGGAGTCATTCACGCATACAATTTCAACTCTGCGGGAGTGGTGAACAAGGTAGGAATCTTCGTCGCCCCAGGATTTACCGTCAGCTATGGTGCTGCCGCGGTGTTCCTCACGGCCTGCCATTTCTATAATCGGCGCTTCGCGTCGATCTTGTAAAACTCGGAGTCCATCTGACTCGGTGCATGGCATCCGCACCATGCTGCGGAATTTGTTAGCGAACGCTCGGAACAGCCGCTTCATGCTCCGCCCAATGCGCGATCAGTTCGCGAACCACCTTATCGCCGACCAGCTGCGCGGCCTCCAGCGCCGGGAAGTACGCGGAATAATTGCCAGAGACCATGGTTTTCAGACTGTCGGCAACATTCGTGCCTGGCGGCTCGCGATCGTAGTTGCTCACCGAACGAAGAACAAGAACGCGATTGAAATCCACGCGCCCCGCTTGCGCCAAAAAAGTGAGCGCCTGCAACGTGCCGGTGTCTTCCATCGCCGAGACCATGTAATTGCCTTTGCCTTCCGTGTAGTAGCGCGCCCAGGCGTTCGCCCACTCGTTCATTTTCGAACCATGCCAGAACGTGCTGGAGGAAAGTTGATCGCCCTTGGTCACAAACGGCGGCCTCAGCGCATTGGGAAAACCGGCGAAACGGGAGCGCGAAGCGCGCAAAGTATCAGAATCGGGAAGCGGGACGTCCTTCGTCAGATGAAGCGCCCAGGCGACAAGCGCTGGATTCAGCGTGTAGACTTGGCCGAAATCAGTGCTGGCGGGTTCTTCGTAGGGCGTGCCCCTGCGCAGCGGAATATATCCGGTCGGCCAATTTCCCGGGATTTGGCGCGCGTCAATCTCATAGGCAAGGTCGCCGTCCACGACGTGGTCGGCCCAAACAGCGGACCCCAAAGAAACATCTGCGGGATCGCCCCCGCCAATCCCGGCGATAATCCAATACGACTTCGAAAAATCGAAT
>Ga0210384_10002830_pt1 | contig 20688 bp, 13 predicted proteins | sample IncBWH2MmetaG_FD_160574 | JGI IMG/M metagenome (GOLD analysis project Ga0210384, IMG submission 160574) | Forest soil microbial communities from Barre Woods Harvard Forest LTER site, Petersham, Massachusetts, United States - Inc-BW-H-2-M | ecosystem: Environmental > Terrestrial > Soil >...
CCTGCAAGTCTACTCAGTCTCGCCTTAAATCCCCGCCGCTCAGGTCACCACAGAAGTTTCGCTGAGTTCAATGGTCTCGAGCAGGCAGAGTGTATGCGAATCGATGGAGAATGAGCAAATCCACAAAGGGCTTGCGCGAGTTCGTTTTGCAATTTCTCCTCCCGACCCTCCGTCACCTGAGCTATATAGACGACGGGGCTCTCGCTCGACCCAAAGCTTCCATTACCGAATCCGTGAGAAGCTTGGCGGTGGGGACATGGGTGTTGTATACAAGGCCGAAGACGCGCGCCTGCACCGTGCAGTCACATCTTTTTGGAGGCGACCCATGATGAGCGGATTCAAACAGTTTGTTCTGCGTGGCAACGTAGTTGACATGGCGGTTGGTGTGGTCGTCGGTGGCGCGTTCGCGGCGGTAGTAGCTGCGCTCACGAAAGATCTGCTAACCCCACTGATCGCAGCCCTCGTGGGTAAACCCGACTTTTCGGCAATCCGATTCACGATGAACGGAAGCGTCTTTGCTCTTGGCGATTTCCTCAATGCTCTGGTCTCGTTCCTCCTAGTTGCTGCAGTTGTTTACTTCTTCGTAATTGTGCCGATCAATGAGCTGACGGCGGAAGGATCAAAGCTAATCCGCAAGGTGTTTGCCGATCACGCGCACGGCATGGAGGACGCGTTTTCCTATCTCGACAATTCCGAGAAGGAGACCCTAAAGAACCTCTTGCGAAAGGTGAGTTATGCGGCAGAGAATCACGCCAACGTCAATAACAGTATTGATCAAGACAAACAAGCGACCGGAGAAAGAGGTTAGTTCCGCCACAGTTTCCCAAATGTGCATGCGGTCCTTGCGCCCATGCTGTGCCACTTCGCTGTGCCTCTTGAGAAGTGGTGCTGAGATCTGATTCATCGACGGACAGGAATGATTGGCGGCTTGTTGGGTGCAGGCGCTCGTGTGAGAATGGGCATCAGGTATCGAATGAGGTTGCAAAGGACCTTCGGAAGAGACATACAGAAATCATCGATGCAAAGTTCCGAAAATCAGGCAAAACCGCTTCCCGGTGCCAGGGCCTTCTTCGTCATAAAGAGATTGATATACTCCATGCGAATCGCTACGAGCGGGCAACCCGCGAAGGACGAGCTGCAGTGCTGGCACTTAAGATTGGCGCCGACGTGGCCACCATCACAAGGTCAAGCGAAGCGCGGAGCCAGACCCTGATTCTTTTGCTGGCCGGGGGGCTGCACTCACTACGTGGATGAGAATCATCCCCGATTGAGACTGAGACAATGGACACACCCAAGGAACTAAACGAGATCGTTCTTCCGCAGACTGTGGTCGGCCCGCTCACACGCGCGGCGATTTTTCTGGTCGTCTGCATTCGCCCGGAGCAGGACAACTATGCGACGCTACGATCATTCTGCGCGGGCCTCTCAGGGCTTGTGCGCGCTGTTGAGTTTCGAGACGCAGAAGCCGGTCTCACATGCGTCGTTGGATTCGGTTCGGATGCTTGGGACAAAATCTTCGGATCACCTCGCCCCGCCGAACTCCATCCGTTTCGAGAGATTCGCTCAGGCGGCCGCCACGCTGTCTCCACTCCGGGTGACATCCTCTTTCACATTCGAGCCAAACGCCCCGACCTCTGTTTTGAATTGGCCGCACAGATCATGGACAACATCGGTGACGTAGTTTCGGTTGCCGACGAGGTTCACGGCTTCCGCTATTTCGATGATCGCGATGTCATCGGGTTCGTCGACGGCACAGAAAATCCGCGAGGCGGTGCAGCGCACGAGGCTGCAATTGTCGGTAACGAAGATCCAGCCTTTGCGGGCGGCAGCTACGTCATCGTCCAGAAATATCTTCACGACATGAAGGGATGGAATGCTCTCCCGGTTGAGACCCAGGAGCGCATTGTTGGCCGCAAGAAACTCTCAGACATCGAACTGAAAGACGCCGAGAAGCCGGCATTCGCGCACAATGCGCTCACGACGATCACAGAAAACGGAAAAGAACTTAAGATTCTGAGAGACAACATGCCTTTCGGGCGGCCCGGCCACGGCGAGTTTGGCACCTACTTCATCGGTTATAGCCGCACTCCGCGCATCACTGAGACGATGCTTCAGAACATGTTCGTGGGCCGTCCCCCTGGCAATTACGACCGCCTGCTCGATTTCAGCAACCCAGTCACCGGGAGTTTATTTTTTGCACCGTCATCAACGTTTCTCGACAACACCAGTGGAGACGCACCGCTTCCGTAGCGCCCTTGCGATCTACGTTCAACGGACTAAAGCAAATTCCAGGGAATTCGACTTCCGCACAGTAGTTTTTGCCGACTGTGCTCGGTTGCAGGCTACCGTCGCCCTTCTAACTGAGCACGGCGCTCCGGGCTGGTGGGGTGACGAGCTCTACCTTGTTCTTGAGGCGCTCACGGTATCGTTGCCGGTATATTCGAATCTGTGTCGGACTTCTCAGATACTGTGCCAAGCGGTTCCCTCGGTGCGCCGTTTCCTTCACGAGCGAGATAGAGGACGAACGGAGTAACTTCAAACGGCATCTTTTCGTCTTCGGCCACTGGGCCAATCGCGTCGGATTTCATCATTTCCAACCGATTGTTCCAAACTTCGATTCTGATTCGCCCGCCGAGCGGAAGCGCGGCAATGACGTCACCGGCTGGCTTGGATTCGGGCAGCCTCACGGGAGCAATTGTCCAGCTTGCGGCGACCCTATTGCCTAGGTGTGGACTGACGAGATTGGGAATCGCCGTAGCACGGTCTTTCAGTGCTTGGAGGAAGTATTGCGCATTCCCGGGCTGTTCCTTGTAGGGCGACTTCGTTAGTAATTCGTTTCCTCTCAAGGTCGCCGCCTGTTCCTCTTCCGGTGTGCGAATAAAGCCAAAGTGGCGGAATGTTTCCTTTTCGTCGAACCGCAAATGATTAAAGAATGCAAATTGCGTTCCCATGCGATGTCCAAGCACGACATGGCCTAGCTCGTGCGCGACGATGACCGCCAGGCTGGCCTCGTCAGGCAGCACGTCGACCAAGCCGCGACTCAAGACGATTGTGTGGCCCATGGTGAAGGATTCAAGGGTCGAGGTCATCAGAACACGACAGCGAACGGCCGGCTCGATGTCGAGGTTGTTGGTGACCTCAAGGTTGTTGACCACCGTTTCCAGCACCTTATCTACATCACCATACGGTGCCATTAGGCCCAGATGCTCCAACTTGGCAGCGACGTTGTTTTCGGCTTGACGGTTCCAGGCGCGTTTCTCTTGAAGCGGCGAATAACTGTTAGCGAATTCCGTCTGATCCCTAACCGGCCTCGCAGCATCCACCACGACCTTGCTCAACTCTTGCTCCTCCCGAGTGTGTCCAGGAGAGTAGCCCCAAAGGCGTGTCTGGGCCTTGAACGTCTTGGCTGTTAGACTGTCGACTTCCTCGCTGTAGATGAAAGCTGGAAGCCACTCGTTTCTCCCACCATTCGTGCGCCAACTGTCGAAATTAAAGTAGTAGCTAGTCTTAGACCGGCTGCCGTAGCCACCGTTAAAGCGGACAATGTGGTAGTCCTGGTCTTCTACCCAGATGCGCCCGACGAAGCGCCCTTTATCGGCCTTCGGTAATGGATCTACATCGAAAACCAGGCAACGAACTTCACCCAAAAATTCGCGCCCGACGTAATCAAACTTGTAGTGCTGCCGATCGAAGCCGTTCATGTCGAGATAGATCATCTGAAGAAAGCCGCGGGGGAGGAATTCCATCGAAAAGAAGTTCGCCAAACTGCCAAATATCTTGTTCTTCGCACGAGTGCTACTGATCAGTGGTTCGAGTTCCACGCCCTTCGCGAGCTCCGCGCGCCCGAGAAAGTACTTGTCGGCGCTCGGCACCGCAACTGCGCCCTTGTCGGAGTGGAATATCTGGATATACGTTTCCACGATGGGCGAATATTGGCGTAGCGACTGCACTTCCTCCTGTTCTTTCGCCACCACCTTGTCCACCACCTGGGTCAGGGTTATCCGTTCCTGGGCGGCTGCGGTCAGCGGAATCGCACCTAGGACGAAGGCCGCAAGAAAGATCTTCACGCGCATGATGCCTCCGAAACTGTACGAGATTGGCTGTGGCTGGTTCTTGGCAGGCTACTCCGCAAAACGCAGAGTTCCATCTGTACAGACGGCCAGTTTAGGGTCAGGACCACTAGCCCCGGCCCGGACGGGAGGCGGAGGGTTCTGGGCAGCGGGAGCCTGTTTCTTTGGACACACCGGCCAATCGCAAGCAAACAAATGATCTGCTTAATGGGAGACTCAGCAGTCCGGGAGGCTATGTGCGCTGCTGACAGGCGCCGCATATGGCCAGGCACAGCCTAGAAGGCTGGCTAACAGCGCGGACATGGCCAACGTGCCCGATGCCAGATCAGAGTAAAACCAGCCGAATTCGGTGCGGTAGACGGATCAGGGAAGCCCGAGATCGTTGGGGTCGCGCCCCTCAGCCAAAAACTGGCCCAACCTCGTAATACTGAAGAGTTCCTTTAGGTGCTGGTTCAAATTGATAAGCTTCAACCGACTGTTAGCAGTTTTCGCCGAAACGTACAAACCGACAATCGCACCCAACCCGGAACTGTCCAAGTAGCTCACATTCGTCAAGTCCAGCACGACAGTTTTGCTTTCCGAAAATAGCGGCTTGACCGTCGCTTTCAACGACTGCATTGTGTTCGACGTCATCTTGCCGGTGCAATGGACAATTATCTCGGTCGGGGTACTGTCGGTAGTCAGACCTAGTTCGGAGACGGGAACAGGATTCGTGGCCATAACAATCCCCTTCCTTACGAGTGTGGCGTGGTTCTAAATCGACCGGATTATACTGCCCGTTGGCGGTTTTGCAAGGCCAATGCTGCATCTGCGAACAACGAGCGGAGTGATGCGGATGTTTTCGGGCTCTGCGCGCAATCGAATCGATTTCTCGGGCAGTTGCTCACCCCCTCTCTCCTCAGCAGCCTTCAGCTTCCGCACCTGGATACCGTTTGTTAGCTCCTCGGAGTGCGTTGGTTTCTGGCAAGCCGAGGGGTGAACAGTGCGCCCGATTCCTACCCCCGCAAAAATTCTCCAGCTATAACGCATGCAGGCGATCTAGCGCCGATCGATCCGGTCCTGCCAAGCATCCTCGCCAAGAGGTCTCAAAGGCCAGCCATCGGACGAGCTTAGATAACCTTCTCCTTGAGCGCGAGATACGCGTTCAAATGTGATAAATCGAATTCTTTCGCGAAGAGGCCGAGTTTGCGGGAATTTCGATCTGCGTAAGCCGCACAGGTGCTGGTCTGCAACCCGCGCGAAAACACCCTGGGGAATTGGAACGACGCCCAAGTATATTGGGCTCGATGTTCATCAGGCAACGTGAGGGTGCTGCTTATGGCCGTTGAATTGACGACATCAAGTTAACAGCGGAACTGATGCTCGTCGCGACGATGATCCGAGAAGAGCCTGTACTTTTCTTATGTCCTCTTCGGCCGGACCGAAACGCAACAGAATCGCCGTTTCATTTTTCTTCAAAAAGGAACTCACACGAGCCTGGCAGGGGATCGTATAGGCAAGCGAATCGGTCTTTGCACGCAATCTGTTCACAGCGGCAGAATCGGTCACGATGGCGTAGGGAATGGATCCCGGAGGCACGTCGCGATAATACTCCAAGCTCTTGACGATAGTAGGAGCCGGATCAGTGGGACCGAGAATGGCGCCCACTCGTTGGTTACGCGGCAGTGAAACAATCTTGTAGAGGGCTTCCTTGTTCAAGGAAAGGGTAAGAGCAATTACCCTTCTATTTAGCTGCGATACGGCCTGCTGTACGAACCCCGAGTGATAAAATGTAGTCAGGACGTAGTCCGCACGATTCAGGAAATCACCGTCCGCACATTTTTTGTTCATGATATCGGCTAAGGACTCGGTGAGCATTCCCCGTATTTCGACGTTGAATTCCGATAATTCCTTGCGAAGTTCGACAACGTAGTCGTCAACAAACTCCGAATGGCATTCCACAAACGCTAACTTGCGAGGTGGAACTCGTTGTTCGAGGGCTGTAGCTCTGTGAACCGCGGTTCTGGCAAAAGCCATCGCGTCAAGTCCGAGTTCGATTGCGGCAACTAGTGTTTCATCGACAAATTTCGTCAATCGAAGCTGCTCACGGGCATCCTGATCTGAGTATTCCCTGATCAGGGTAACCCTCCAGCCTATGCCGCGGCGAGTCGCGAGCACCCCACGCGACTGGAGCCATTTGTACGCCTTGTCGACGGTAAGGAACGAGATCCGAAGTTGTTTGGCGAGGCGGCGCAAAGAAGGCGGGGCATCTCCGTCCCGCAAAACTCCCGTCTCGATGAGGTACATGAGTTCGTGGGCGATTTGCAGGTACAGCGGCAATCCACTCTGCCGGTCAAGGGTGAAGTGGCTCAATATAACTTCTCCCACCCTGTCCGGAGAGTTCGGTCCAGTGTTTAGGCCATCTCGATGCTTGGGTCTCGCCACCGACTAGTCCTTTCGCGATCGAATAAAATTCGCTACATCATAATATGTGATTGCAGCGACCCGCCTCGTCACACTGGCCGAGGGCGTGTTCTCGTCAAATCACGCAAATCTGTTCAAAATTCCCTCACTCCGGCCGCCAGCGAGTTCTTGAGTCAGTTCTTTGGAACGAGCAACAAATCACTTGACAAGCTAATGTTGCATATATATATCACAGCATAACAGTTTTAAGCGATTGGAAGTTCACTCCGCGACGCAATGACACACCCTGCGACGCTCTTGCTCTGGTGTGCTTGCCGCCCTCTGGGCATGCGGCGAGTCTCCACGATCGCAAGCATGCAAGACGAGTGAGTCGCAAAGCGGCTTCGAATCGCATTTTGATTTCTTCTCACGAAGGATGAATCGGTTGCTGACGGAGGGGTGTGATCTTGAAAAATACATGCATAGGAACACTTTGTTTTTTGCTGCTGCATTTTTGTATTGCTTCGGCGCACGCGCAGGCAACTTCAAGAGTCGCCGGCAGTGTACAAGACAAAACCGGCGCTGTGGTCGTGGGAGCCAGCGTCACACTGAGGAACGAAGCCACTAATGTCTCAGTCAGCACGGTCACGACGTCCAGCGGAACGTTTGTGTTCGACGGAATGGCATCGGGCTCCTATACGGTAACCATTTCCGCCAAAGGTTTCTCCACCTTCTTGTCTTCCAAAAATATTCTCACCATCGCCCAGCCTATGGTGGTCAATGCCACCTTGCAGGTCGGCGCAACCAACGAAAAAATTGAGGTCCTCGCAGGCGCCGAACTCGTGCAAACGGAAAACTCCGGCGATCTCGGAGCGCTCATCGATCAGCGCGCCCTGGAGACCTTGCCGATCGTTGGCGCGCGTGGTCGCAGCCCGCTAGATTTGCTGGAACTCATCCCGGGTGTCGTCGACGGCGGCCCTCTCAATACTGGCGGCGCCAATATCAGCGGTGGCGGGGTGGTTGTGAACGGCTCGCGCGACCGTGCCTGGAACTATACGCTGGACGGCATCGACATCAACGAAACTAGTGCCGGCGGCTCCAATTTTGCGCCGCTGCGCACCAACCCCCAGTCCATCGAGGGCTTCCGCGTCATCACCAGCAACGCCACTTCCGAATTTGGCCGCAACAGTGGCGCACAGGTGATTCTGGGGACGCGCCAAGGCACCAATGATTTTCACGGTAATGTTTTCTGGTTCTACCAGACTCCAGGCCTCAATGCCAACGACCCCGCCAACAAAGAGAATGGCCTGGACCGACCGCAATTTGTGCAACATATTCCCGGCTTCAGCCTGGGTGGACCGATCTTCAAGAACAAGACCTTCTTCTTCGTGAACATGCAGTTCTTGCACGCTTCCCAGGACTTCAGCGTCAACAATATTGTGTACACCAAGCAGGCACGTTCCGGCCTGTTCCGTTACCTCCAACAGCAAGGCGCTTGCATCGGATCCAATGATTCGTCCTGTCCACACAATGACAATGCTGGTGCGAGTGACGCGGTGGTGGATGCCAACGGCAATCCTCTCCCCGGCCTTCCCATTGGCAGCTATGATGTTGTCGCCAACGATCCCGCAGGCATTGGTCTTGACCCCGCCACCCAAAAATTCATTGCTCTGACTCCCTTACCAAACAACTTCAATGTCGGCGACGGCTTGAATACCGCCGGCTACCAGTTCCAGGCCCCAGAGGAAGAACGCCAGGTGGATCTCACGGTCAGGATCGACCACAACTTTAATTCGAAAAACTCAATTTTTGGCCGCTGGGCCCAGGGGCATCAGAATACCGTCGGGGATATAGGAAACGCCGGTTTGCAGCCGTTTCCCGGTGCCCCGAACGTCGTCAACACCTATCGCCAACCGCGAAACCTCGCCATCGGATGGCGCTATACGCCCAACTCCACGATTACCAATGAAGTCATCGCGGGCATGAATCGTTTCATATTCAATTTCGCCAACCCGGATTCTAACTACCTGACCAACCCACCTTTCGTTCTGAGTAACAGCGTTACCATTCCGCTGCAAAATTATGTGGGAAACAAGCGCGCCCTCACCACCATCCAGTTCGTGGATAACCTCACCTACATCCGCGGGGCCCATGCCCTCAAGTTCGGCACGAACTTGCGCTATCAGCGCCATATCGATGATCGGGGTTCCATCGGACCCTATGACGCTCAGCCTTTAGTCTTTTTTAATTCGGACGTAAACCGTGTTGGACCGGAATTTAATCTTCCCAACGACATAAACATCGCTACGGACCTTGGCACCGCAAAGGGTGCCATCAATGATCTTCTTGGACGCGTAGGAAACATCCAACAAGGATTCGTGGCCCAGAATGCAACCCAATATGCTCCGGCCGGCAGTCACCTTCACGATGATTTCCGGATGCCGGAGTACGATTTCTATGCTCAAGACAGCTGGAAAATACGCCCGAATGTCACCATCGACGTCGGACTGCGCTGGGAAATCAAGCTGTCTCCGCGCGTCTCTTCAAACTTCCTCCTTCGTCCGGATCAGTCGTTCACCGTCGGCGCTCCGGGAAGCGACTCGATCAGCTGGGCACCCGGCCATCTCTATCAGGACGCCTGGAAAAACTTCAGCCCGTCGATCGGTGTCTCCTGGGATCCGTTCAAGAATGGAAAGCAATCCCTGCGGGCCAACTACCGCCTGGCGTATGACCGCATGAACACATTCGTTCTTTCTTCTTCCGTCTTCCAAGGGCTGCCCGGAGAAACCCTAGCCATTGAATCGCAAGATTTTGGCAAGGCCGGAGGAAGAGTTTCTGACGGAATTCCGACCGTAACTCCTCCTGCAGGAGTCACCCCCGACTCTTTGCGTCTGCCAGCCTCGTTCTCGACCACCTCCATTACGGCCGTCGATCCAAAGTGGACCCCACCCCAAGTGAGTGAGTGGAGCCTGAGTGCGCAACGCCAAGTGGGCCGCGATATGGTCGCGGAAGTTGCCTATATTGGTCATCACGCCGTACACCTGTTCGGCGCCTATGATTCCAATCAAGCGCAAATCCGCAACAACGGTTTCCTCGACGCCTTCAAGGCTGTTGCAGCGGGAAATGACAGTCCACTGATGGACCAGTTGCTTGCGAATGATCCCGGCCGTCCGGCCGGCGCAACCGGCTCTCAGTATTTGACCGGCGCCTGCGCGTCGGCGGATTGCTCCGGCTCTCCCTATGCCAGCGATTTCAGTTTTGGCAGCGTGGCTGCCGTCGCGGCAGAGATTGGTCTTGCGACCGATGCCAATGGTGTACCGCTTCCCCTTTCCGCGGGCCTTCCATCCACCTTTATTTTCAAATATCCACAATTTGCCGGTGGCTTTATCGTTCTCGATAGTGGCGATTGGTCTTGGTACAACGCCCTGCAGGCCAGCTTCCATGGCCGCTTCCATGATGTTCAATTCCAGGCGAACTACACGTGGTCAAAGTCTATGGACACGCGTTCTTTCGATCCTACCTTTTCCACCGTGGTGGGAGGGAGCACCACCTATGGTGCCTCCAGTACTCCGTTTGACATCGCCGACCGTCGTCTGAACTACGCGCCCTCGGATGCCGATCGCACCCATGTCTTCCAGGGCATTTGGACCTACCAGATTCCCTTTGGGAAAGCGCGCTCGTGGGGAAGTGACTGGAGTCCCGCGCTCGATCGGCTGGTCGGCGGCTGGGAAATCAGCGGCGCGGTCGTTGCAGAATCCGGCCGGCCCACGACGATCTACTCGCCAGCCTACACAACCAGCAACATTGTTCGCACCCCCTCCAGTTGCAACGGATGCACGCACGGCATGTTGCAAGTTCACTACAATCCGGACACCGGCGGCCTGAACTATTTGACCACCGCCCAAATGGGTCAGTTTTTTGATCCAGCACCCGGCGCAAACAGCAATATTGGCCGAAATTTTTTCCGCCTTGCCGGATATAGCGTGTTGAATCTGAGTCTCGGTAAGGTGACACAAATTACCGAGAAGCAAGCGATAGAGTTACGCGTTGAAATGCAGAATGCATTTAACTCCAAACATTACGATCAACCCGCCAGCATCCGCACCAATAGCGGAGTTTTTGGCGCCGTCGACGCGGGAACCGTTTTCAACATTTGCTGTTCGCCGGGGAGTAACCCGCGTACCATCCAGCTTTCGGCAAAGTACACGTTCTAGAATCCGAAGCCATCAGCCTGCATGGAGCTACGAATTCGGGGATCTGCAACCCGAACTAGGGTAAGGAAACACCGATTCCCGGCTACCTTTTGCACTTTCTCAGAATGGCGCCTCAGTTTTGTGGCGTCTCTGACGGGGAGGCGATCTGTCGGAGCCGCGCTTTCAGGATGCTATCGAAAACAGCGTATCCGTCTCGATTTGGCATCGGTCCTGACTTTGTCGTGGCACCGATTTCAAGGCACAGCTTAGACTTCGAGTCATACGGTTGCCAGCCAGGCAGCCCCGTCCGATTGGGATCCCCGGTTTTTGCAAACTGCGTCCAGTAGTCACCTACCAAGTCGGCGAGCTTCTTGTCCTCTTGGTTGGGAGTCCAGCTGGTCCAGTAGGTGTTACCGACAAACATCAGTTCTTCGCTGTGGAAGGCACCCAACTCCTCGAAGAGGCCTCGCCCTCTATAGGTGAAATAGTAGAGATACGCCGGCTGTCCCGCCTCCGTCATCGCCTGTGCCAGCCGGTACGACCCAAATCCAAACGCGTAGTCGGTTTGCATGCGAATGAATGTTGTGGGAACGTCGCCATCGGAAGCCGCAGAATAGACTTTCCAGACGTCCCCGGCAAATTCGCCAAATTCGTTTTCCAGCCACCGCCGGTACTGCTCGACTGTTTTCGGGTGCGAGTTCTGGCTCGCGAGCGGTGACACTCTTCCAAATACCGTGGTTTCGTCAGCGTTGCTTCCAACTAGAACTGGAACTCTTGTCTGTCGGCGCATGGCAAACGCAGTGACGGGCTGTGACGGCACCGCCCAACCGTCGACGATGACTCCAAAATCGCTGGCCTGGAGGTCTCGCGAGGCTACTAGCAATTTCCTTGCGGAGATCGCGCGTAATTTTGCGAGCACCCCCGGATCGTTCGCGACGCCAAGCGCCGCCGCGAGTCGTAGGCCCAGCTCCTCGCCAGTTCCATGATTGCCAAAATAGCTCTGAGGAACGCTCAGTGCGGAATACAGAGAATCCATGCACACGCCGCTTTCGAGAATGGCACGATGGAAAAGTCCCGCTGCTAGCGGTGAAGCCAGCAAGTGGCAAACGTCCTCCGATCCTGACGATTGTCCAAGAATCGTAACGTGTGCCGGGTCCCCCCCAAAGTTGCGAATATTGCGACGCACCCAATCAAGTGCCGCAATCTGATCGAGCAAGCCGTAGTTTCCAGAGGAATGGTTAGCTGACTCGGCGGTGAGGGCGGGATGAGCTAAGAAGCCAAACACCCCCAGCCGGTACTCGATGCTGACATACACGACTCCCTTTCGGACTAGAGCCGACGCGAGGGGAGGTATTTGGCTCGAGCCCTCTACGTTTCCGCCTCCGTGGATCCAAACAATCACGGGAGCATCCCGCGGAGGAGAAAGGTTAGCTGTCCAGACATTTAGATACAGGCAATCTTCACTTGTGTTGAGCTCGTCTCTCCCGGCCATTTCCGGCCACCAGCTCGAAGGAAATTGAGGGCAAGCGGGTGAGAATTTCTTTGCCGGGCGGACGCCCCGCCAACTCAAAGGAGGCTTGGGAGGCTTCCACCGCAGCCCGGCCACAGGCGGCGCGGCAAAAGGGATGCCAAAAAATGCGATCTCGTTAACCCCACCAGATGCTCGCGTTCCTTCGACGACGCCCGAATCAGTTGTCGTGCGCGGTATCTCAAATTCTTGCGTCGGCGTGTTTGCATAAACCCCGGTAGAAGCGGAGATTGAAAAGAAAGCCAGAGCAACAAACGACGTAGTCACTATCCTAGTCAGAAACGTAGGCATACACTTACTCTAACCTTTTGTAAGGGTTGTATATATTCCGTACTCGACGAGCAAGATCGCTCAGTCCTTCGCGTCAGTCGATAGAGGCGGAATCCGGTAACGCAGCGTAGCTGCAGACAAAGAAATCTCTTTTCCGTTATTCGAGAGCAGCCTCGACTTCTTCGAGAATCCATCTGTCATCGGCCTCCAGATGGCAGTCGTAGCCATAGAAGCGGGAGTTAAAGACGTGCTGGAAAAGGCAAGCGCGTTGACCCTTCAGAATGGGATTGCCTGCGACGGGCTGGAAATTGCCGTCGGGAGTATTGGAGGAAAATATTTTGACTTGCCACTCGCCTTCAGGGTCGGCGGAGTAGCGATGCGGATAGACTTCGGTAGCGAGGAAGTAGATACCGGTTGGGTACGCCTTGGTTTTCAGGAAGAGAAGTGTGGGTGCAGCAACGGTTTCCGAAGAACGGAGCAGGATTTTTTCCGTTGCGTGATCGAGTTCGGTAACTGAAGCGGCGTGGCGGCTGACGATTTCAAAGTGATCCTTGTCATTGCCACGGTAATAGGTGAGATAGAAGAGCCTCGAGCCTGGATCCCGAAAGAGATTAGGGTTTTGATTACGCTGATTCGGTACGATCGAGACAAGCGTCTTCTCTTCTTTAAGATGGACACCATCAAGCGACGAAGCGAGGACAATATAACTGCTGGGCGTATCGTAGTCTCGCGTAATCGCAAAATATAGGATAGCCGGATCTTTGCTGTCTGCGTCGCGAAGGACCGTGGGCCAACGAGCGTTGGTCCACAAAGGGTTCTTCTCGTACTTCGTCCAGTGCACTAAGTCATTGCTGCGTGCAAGGCCAATTCCCTTCCCCTCGTTGAGGCCGTACCATCCCCAGTAACGGAATCCGTCGCGATTAAGTTCGAGTACCGACATGGTATGCGGGAATTCATTGCCTTCCCATGGCTGCGCATCTGATAGAACGCGTTGCGGCTGCGACAGATGAAGATACGGAACAGGCGTCTGCGACGCCTCCTGGGCGACGCCAAACGACACCAAGAGGTGTGCGAACGATAGGAAAAAAAGAGCTGCCCGGAGATGGCGAGTGGAAAACACTGTTCCTCCATATTTCGGCGTGATGGTCAACCGAGTACAAATGAAAGTCCCGCAGCCAATAATATTATCCGTTCCGAGCAACCGCTGCATCGTGCCAAAAACACACTGGCGATCCAATTGCTGGATTTGCCGGGCTCGCGGATGGATTCAAATCTCTTTGTCCCCGAAAGTAGCGTTGGTGATCAGCGGCGTAGCCCAGAATCCAACGCTAAGGACGCAACTGAACGTGAGGTACAAGAAGCACATGCCGGTTCGCAGACCGAAATGGTCGCCGAGCCGGCCAATGATCACGGGAACAACTGCGCCTCCCATAATTCCGGTGCAAAGAATTCCAGAGAAGGAACCATGAAATTCGGAAACGGAATTAAGAGCCAGCGACGAGATCACTGGCCACATTATCGAAGCAAAGAAACCGATCAACGGAAAAGCGATCAGCGAGATCCTTGCGGGCCCAAAGAGAGCTGCCGTGAGAGAGATTAGCGCAGCGATGCTAAATCCGATAAGGACGCGGCGGCTGTCGAACAGTTTCAGCAACAGCAAACCAAGTAGGCACCCGAGGGTGAGCAAACCCCAGAACGAAGAGACCACCGCCGCACCCGTGGTGTGGGGATCGGCATGATGATATTCAACAAGAAATTGAGAAATCCAGTTGGCCGTTCCCTGTTCTGATCCGACATAAGCAAAAACGCAGCCGAAGAAGAGCCACACAGTCGGGTTACGAAGAAGGTCGCGATACATGCGGAGCGTGCCAGCTTGTTCGTCTTCCTTGCGCTGCACGCGAGGGATTCGGGTGAAAGCAAGAAGCGCAATCATAAAAAGGCAGGCAAAGCCAAATATCCAGTAGATGGCGACCCACGGGAATTGGGCGGGAGTGAGAGTTGCCAGGAGACGTAAAACGAAGTTGGGTTCTATCGTCCGAGAAGCTTGTCGGTCGACGAGAAAAGAGTAAACGCGTGGACTTAGAAAGGAAGCGGCTCCGAAAACGAGTTGTGCGAAGGCAGAGTTGAAAGCGAAATGCTCTTCACCACCGGAAACGCGTAGTAGCGGATTGATGGCGACCTGCAGCGAAGCCATGCCGGCTCCCACAATAAACGAGCAAACCACAACCACCGGAAAGGTGGGACGTATCGCAATGACCAGTGAGCCGAAAAGAGCAGCAAGAAACGAAACAAGCATGACGGGTTTTTCAGAGTAGCGATCGACGAGAAAGCCAGCAGGAATAGACATCACCCCATAGGCGCTAAAAAAGAAAAAAGGAAGAAGTGCAACAACAGCCAGACTGACGCCGAAGCTAGTAATAACATCGGGAATAATCGCCCCGGGGATATTCGTAAGAAACGACATTACGAAGAAAATGAGGAAGACCAGGGCGACCATGTACCGGTTGCGAGGGAAGCTGGACATCTGCGCGCTATTCCTTGGTGGTGATTTTGGTTGCAAAGTCGAAACAGCCAGCTTCTCGCCCAGTCAGCGCAGCGAGTGCGAGAGTTATCATCTGGACGGGAAGAATCTCCAGAATCGGTAGCACCGCTGCGGGGGCGATTGGCAACGCGCACGGAGGGCATTCTGAACGCTCGACAACGAGTTCTGCTTTTCCGCCGTGCGCACGAATGTCTTTCAGAAGATTCTGGTTCAATTTCTGCGCTTTGCGATCGCCGCCAAAGACCATCACAAATGTTTCCTTACTCAACATTTCGAGCGGTCCATGGCGAAAAGCCGCGCTGCTAAGGCCTTCGGCGGCGAAGTGCGCGGACTCCTTCACAATGAGAGCCCCGGTGCCGACGGCAGCGAGGGAGTTGCCACGCCCAACAAAAAAAAGATGGCGCACCGCCTCAAGAGAGCGAGCAAACTGCCGCACGTGTTCGCGCCAATGAACGAGATAGACGCTTGCAGCACGGGACGCCTGCTGGAGCTCTTTGCGACATTGGCGAAGATCGCGCTGAGCGATGAGATCGCCAAGCCAACGCAGAGCCATGAGACCTGCGACGTAGGTCTTGCAGGAGACGGAAAATTCGATCCCGGCGTGTGTCAGGAGGACGGCCAGGGCATTGTTGGCGAGCGGGCTATCTTGCGTGTTGGTCACCGCGATGAGCGGGGATTTTCCCCGATTCATACTCAAGAGACGGATGATCTCGACGCTCTGGCCGGACTGCGAAACGGCGACGACAAGGTTTTTGGAGTCGAAGAGACGGCTCTTGTAATGCACGAGTTCGGAAGTCTCGACCATCAGCGCAGAGAGACCCAATTGGACAAGCTGGTTGTGCAGCGGATGGAGAGCGTGAAACGAAGAACCCATGCCCGTGAGGACGATGCTTTTGAACCGCCCGCTGCGGATTCGCGCAGCGAGAGAATGGAGCGATTTGGAATCTTCAAGATTTGCGAGAGTGTCCTCCAACGCGCGGGGCTGGGCGAGAATATCGCGCAGGTATTGCCCTTCGACAATCGACAGGTCACCGGGCACGGAGGTCTCCCGGGGCCGCAAAGCGGTGATACCAGACACGCGCGGCGCCGATAAGATTGGCGTCCTCACCGAGCGAGGCCAGAGCCACTTCCGTTTTTTCGTAAGGGACAAACCGGCAACTGGCGGCAATAATTTGGCGCATGCGATCGAGGAACAGATCGGCACTCTTCATGACGCTGCCGCCAAGAACGATGGCGTCCGGCACATACAGGGTGACAAGATTGGCCAGACCGAGGCCCAGATAACGGGCTTCGCGCTCGACGGCTCGCAAGGCCCAATCATCGCCGCCACGTGCGAGTTCGCAGATCGTTTGAGCCGTCAGGTGCGAACGATGCGCATACTCCTTCGGCGCGTTCGCCGAGAGCCACGAGACCATGGCCGGTCCGGCGGCGACCGATTCCCAACAACCGTGGAAGCCGCACTCACAAAGCGGACCAGAAGCATCAATGACGTGATGGCCAATTTCAGGATGCGATTCCGCCACCCCTCGATAGATGCGGCCGTCGAAGATCAGACCCACTCCGATACCAGTTCCAACGGTCACGTATATGAGACGCGATTTGTTACGGCCTGCACCCCAGCCAGCTTCGCCAAGGGCGGCGGCGTCTGCGTCATTTTCAATCGCGGCGTCGACTTTGAAAATGCCTTGAAGATCGCGCACAGGATTTTGGCCACGCCAGTTTGGAAAAAAATTCACATCTCCAATTTCGCCGCTAAGTGGATATACCGGTCCGGTGGATCCGATACCAATGCCGGTAATATGCGCCCCTGTGGACGCTTCGAGTTTGCGAAGCAGTGCCACCACGCGATCTATCGCGGCAGAATATCCCGCTTTGGCGTCCGTCGGTGTTTCAAAGCGAGCGAGAACACGGCCGGACGAATCAATGGCACCCACGGCGATTTTCGTACCGCCGATGTCGACGGCAGCAATCATCCGTAGGTCTCTTCAAATAACCATCGATTGGACATTATTGTTTCCATTCAAAGATCAAGGCGTCAAAAGGTACCAGCTTTGCCTTCCACTCTGAAGAGTGCAGCGGTACAGAAACAGGCCCATCGCTCGTAAGGATGGACACCGACCGCAGGTTGAGAGACGAAGTAACTGAAAATTCCTGGGGCTGGGCGCTATGGTTGACCAGAACAAGATACCCTCGATGGTCGCCGTTTAGCGACGATGCTTCAATTTCTGGATTACCGGTATGAAAGTTTGGCTTGAACCCTGTCCAATCGCGGAAACCCTCGTATAACAATTGCGTATTCTCGGGCTTATCGAAAGCGGCTGGAACACCGGCAAGGTAGTGTTCGATGGGGTACGCGCTGAGCAAAGTCTTGCCGGTACCAAGGATGTTTGTGACAAGGGCGGGTTGGCCGTCTTGATCCACTGCGATGATTTTGCCCGTGGTGACTTCCAGTATCGCCCCCCACGACTCAACGGTTTGCGAGGGAACGTTGTACTGGAGGGTGTCACCCGGCTTGAAAGCCCCAAAAGACGCTACAAATTTTAGCGTGACCTCTGACCTAATAGCCCGGTCGACGATCCGTGCGCCAAAGAGCGCGGTCATTTCCGGGATTGCGCCGTCGGAAGCAAGCGAGGCATAGAGGAAACCTCCTTTTTCCACGTAGCTTTTGGCCTTTTCATAAAAATCGGAATGGACGTGCGTGAGAAAAACATCGCCTGTGCTGGTGACAGGTGATGGCAGAAAAAGAATCGGACGTTTTTGCCAATCTGAATATTCACGTGGGAAATCTGCTTTCAACCCGGCACGACGAGCCAACACGAAACAATTTAGCGCGGAACTGAGGAGCCATTGATTCGCCGTAGAGCTGTCTGGCTCCGGCCGACCAGGCATGGCATCGCCATCATTGACGGAAACATAAGGCAAAAGGGCCGGTCCAGTGAGTCCAAACCGAGAAAAATCGCCATGCGGTTTAGACCACTCCTCCGGAATGAGGATCGCTACATCCGCTGGCGCCGGGGAGATGCCGGTGAGATCAAGTTTTCCCACAATTTGCGAAAGCTTTTTGAATTCTCGTGCCAGCGGCTTATCCTGGCGGTCCCAGGTGGTCATGCCCCACCCCGTTTCCTGCGGAGTGCGCAAATACGGAACTTTGTGGAATTGCTGCGCCGCGGCGTCTGTGTAGCACCACAAATCGACGCCGATGCTCCCCGCGCCCAGCCCAGAATAGATTTGTGCGCGGTCATATGCCGCGACCCGCTCCGGAGAAAATTGCGCGGTGGAAGCTCCCATTTCGTGAATCATGACGGGGTGGCCGGCACCTTGAGAGAGAGTTATCTCGAATGCTGCCCCGTACGTACCACGCGCGGAAAGGAGTGCGTCTGGAAAAAGATCGGGAGCGTAAAGAGTGAAAGGATGCACGCTAAAGAAATCCACGGAGGGCGAGATGTTATCGGCACGGAATGGCCCGTGCGAGATTTCTTGGCCGCTGGTGCCGACGACGATGGGATGCAGTTTGTCATGCTGTCGGATTCCGGCAGCGATGAGACGCGTCCAGTTGATGGCCATGGCATCGGTTGTCTGCGAACCGCCGACAATCCAGAAAGGTGGTTCATCCGTGAGGTCCCACGCGATAATGGCGGTTTCCTCCGCGTAGTGTCGCCCAAATTCGACGGCCAAATTTGTTTCCAGACGAAGCATTTCTGGATCGGCGTGGGGATGGCGGCCGAGTCGCCACGGAACATCCCAGTAGGCTTCTCCTACTTCGCCCCCGATAAAAAGGCTCGGGTGGAGATAGATCTTATATTTGTGAGCGAGCGAAACAAAAAAGTCCAACTGCTCGAAGGCGGCGGGATTGTAATCACCAGGCCGGGGCTCGAACCAGGCCCACAACATGTCAAAGCGAACAATGCTATAGCCTAGTTCGTGCATCTTAGCGAAGTCAGCTTCAATGTCCTTGGCATCCCATTCGATGGGCCACTGCATCGCGGCCTTCGCGGGCACCCAGTGCGCGCCCACTGGAATGAAGCGCTTGCCGCCGGCGGAAAAATAGTTGCCGTCCAGATGCACTGCGGGCAGCTTAGCTGAGGAAGACGGAGACGCTACTTGTCCAAAAGACGACGAGACAGCGAGCACGCAACTAGACGCTAGCGCCACACACACAAGCAAACGACCCGCCGACGGGAACATTCGACCTCCATTCATACTCCTGAGCATGGAGCCTATTAGAATTTGAAAAGAAGCGCGAATTGAATTTGCCTCGGATCGTGAACAGTTGAGCTGATGGACCCCGCTAGAGGTGCTACGGCGGGAGAACCGGACGACGCAGGCAATCCAATCTGATCCGTGGATGCGTTGGGAATCCCGAACTGAGGTGTATTGAAGACGTTGAAAGCTTCGGCGCGGAATTCGAGATTCAAACGTTCGCTGAATTTGAACTCTTTAAAGACAGAGAAGTCCACATTGTACTGCGCGGGCCCGCGAAGAATGCCGCGCCCGGCATTGCCATAAAGCCGCGCGAACGATTGGCCGGATGCAAGCGCTGGAAGAGCAAAAGCCGCAGGGTTATACCAACACTGCAGAGATTGGCTGTTGCTGGGGCAGCCCACGCTCGTGGCGCTCGTGAAAGAGTACGGATCACCGACTAGGTCGGGACGAGAGCCGCCGGAACCTGTATTGGTAGCGTCGAAAGACAAAAGCGGTGTGAACGACTGGCCGGAGTAAATGGTGATAATACCGTTCAGTTGCCAGCCACCCGCCACCCAGCGAAGTGGGCCGTTAGAAGTAATAAAACGCTTGCCGGGGCCAAACGGAAGCTCATACGACCAAGCGGATGTGAATTGGTGTCGGAAATCAGGGCCAACATTGCCCCGTTCCGCGCGCATATTGTAAGTGTTCTGCGGTTCGGCAGAGCCGCCGGAAGTTTCGTCTTCCTCGGTGATGCCGATCGTGTGCTGGTAGGTATAGCTGTCCAGCATGGTGAAACCAGCGGAGAGCCGTTTTTCAAGGCGGATCTGAAGACTGTTAGAGCTAGTGCTGGCATCATTGGACGAAGTACGAATGGCTGCGATGCCCGGAACGGAAGTGTAGTAAGGCCTACCGTAGTTGGAGGGCAGGCTGTTCGCGGGATTTACGGGATCGCAGAATGGGTCGGCGGGTATAACCGGAGGACACGCTTCGAAATTGGAATCTAGTGGCTGAAGTCCCTGGTTCAAGTTTCTGAGAAAAGTGAGGTGATTGGCGTGAACGCCCACGTAGGCAACCTGCAGCACCGTGTCCTTCGCAATTTGACGCTCGATGTTCAGACTCCATTCTTGGATGGCTGGTGTTGGATCCCGGAAAACGATGGCACTAGCTCTTCCAGCGGGATCGGAGAGGCTGGAAGGAGGTAGCTCTCCAGTCGGATCTTGCGGAGTGGCAAATCCCGTAGAGAGCCGGACGATCGGAGTGGACGCCGCATTCGATTGACTGCTTTGATTGCGGAAAAGTCCGGTCGGATTGTAAGCGAGTTCGGCATCGCTTTGATCGGCTTGCAAAGAATAGAAAATACCGTAGCCGCCGCGTACAACTGTTTTTGCATCGTTGAACGGCGTATATGCAAAACCTATGCGAGGGGCGAAATTCCTTTTGTTGGTGCGCACGTTGCCTGTGTCGGACGACCCAGCGCCCGGCGCGACAAATTCGCCGGTTGCAAAATCGAAGTTGGCG
>Ga0210384_10002831_pt1 | contig 20669 bp, 15 predicted proteins | sample IncBWH2MmetaG_FD_160574 | JGI IMG/M metagenome (GOLD analysis project Ga0210384, IMG submission 160574) | Forest soil microbial communities from Barre Woods Harvard Forest LTER site, Petersham, Massachusetts, United States - Inc-BW-H-2-M | ecosystem: Environmental > Terrestrial > Soil >...
GCCGGACCATCCCGAAGGTTTTGTGAAGCTGGTGAAAGACGCGAAAACGCGCATCAAGGAAGAGGACTACCGCGAAATCAAAAAAAAGCTCGATGCCGGCGAAAAAATGATCGTGGTGGACACCCGCGAGGACAATGAGTGGGCCCGCGGACACGTTCCCGGCGCTGTCCACCTCAGCAAAGGCGTCATCGAGCGCGACATCGAAAAAGCCATTCCCGACAAGGACGCGAAAATCGTCCTCTACTGCGGCGGCGGCTACCGCTCCGCTCTCGCCGCGGACAATCTGCAGAAGATGGGCTATCGCAACGTCATCTCCATGGACGGCGGCTGGCGCGGCTGGACCGAGTCCGGCTACCCGGTGATTAAAGATTAGGAGGAAATTTTCAAAAATATCGGTGAGGCTCCACCGCTGGTAGAAAACGCGGCGGCCCTTGACCCGAAACTTTTCGCGGCTACGACAGGCCGCACTCCGCCAGAATTTTTTCGAGCTCCGCCCGAAAAACTGCGAACGAAAATTTCCGGCGGACAATTTCCGCGCCGCGCCGCCCAAGCTCCGCGCGCAGCGCTTCATCGCGCAGCAGTCGGTCGAGCGCTTCGGCAAGCTTTTCGGGATCGCGTGGCGGGACCAGCAATCCGTTGACGCCGTCCTCGACCAGATCCGTCACGCCGCCGCACGCCGCACCGATCACCGGGCGCCCAAACGCCATGGCCTCGAGAAACACCAATCCAAATCCTTCGCCGCTGCTTGGCAAAGCAAAAATTTCGGCGCGAGCAAAACACGCTGCCAATTCCTTGCGCGAAAGATTTTCAAAAAAATGTACACGCTCAGCAACGCCGAGCTCAGCTCCCAGTTTTTTCAGCCGCGGCAAATCGTCGCCTCCCCCAACCGCGACCAACTGCAAATCCGGAGCAGCGTTCCGGAGTTGCGCCACTGCTCGAATCAAATCGTCCGCACCCTTGTACCGCTCGGACGCAGCCCACCGGCCAACAGTCAACACAAACCTACCCACCGGCAATTCTCGCGGCGCGATGAGTTCAGCAGAAGCATCGGCCCACTCAAGAAAGGAGGTGTTCAGCGGCCACGGAAGTTTGTGAATTTTCGCCGCGGAAACGCCTTGAACTTCCGCGAGCTTCCGCGCCGTGTCGTTGCTCGGAGCGAGAACGACATCGGCAGCCACGAGCGCGCTGCGGCGAAATCGCGGCAACGGCGTCCACACTTCGATGCCGTGCGAAACGACAATCGTTTTCAATTGCGCCGACTTCCATTTCATCAGCGCGGCAGGAACTGCAAGGTGTGGGTGAGCAGCAAGGACCACGCGGGAATTTTTCCCCGAGTGGCGCAGCGCTGCGAATACAAATTTTGTTTTGGCGCGTCCGAATCCGAGGGAAGAAAATTCTCCCTCGCTGGCAGAAAAAGATTGTGGCCCGAATGGATCGTTGAGGCTTAGAAAAATTGTGGACCAGTTTTTTCGATCCGCAATTTGCGTGAGCGCTACGGCGGTCTGGCGCCCAGCTTCCTGCACGCCGCCGGGGCCGAGCAATTCCGGAAAGAGCGCGATCATTTTGGTGTCCGGAGTGGACGTCATGAGAAGCGCAGATCGGCAGGGAGTTTCAAGATTCCTGCGCCAGCGTTTGTTCCGCGGGCCGCGATTTTCTCCGCAGAAGTTCTTCGAAAATCGCCGCCAACTCGCGGCCGTTGCGCTCCCAGGTATATTGCCGAGTTGTTTCGGCGGCTTTTTCGCCAATCGTGGCGCGCAATTCCCGATCTTCGTACAGACGGCGAATCATGGCGGCGAGCGCATTCGAGTCCATCGGATCTCTCAAAATGAATCCGTCAATGCCATCGGTAATGATTTCAGAAGCGCCGTTCGTCTGCGACACGATGACGGGCAGACCGCAAGCCATCGCCTCCGCCGGGGGCTGCGCAAAAGTATCTTCAAGCGAGGGGCCGGCGTAAGCATCGGCTGCGGCGTAATAAAATTCGACATCACTCCGCGGCAAAAAAAAATGGACGCGATTAGTCATCCCGCGCTCATGAGCTATCGTGCGATAAGGCGACGGGTCCTCTCGCCCGACAACGAGAATGTCGATGCGGAATTCCCGCAAGCGAGCGAGAGAATCGAGCAAGACTGGAAGGCCTTTGTTTTTCCAATCGTTGCCGATCAAGAGTAAAACAAATCTATCGGCAGAAAATCCGAGCGTTTTCCGCGCGCTCTCACGAAGCGAAACACGGTGCGCAGGATTGAACACATCATGATCCAACCCTAGATAAATTACCGGCAGGGAATCCCACCGCCCGTAGAATTGCGCGAGAGCTTTCGCCGTTCTTCGCGCGATCAAAATCAATTTGATGTTCGAATCTCTGTAGGCGCGGCCTTCCAGCCAGATGACCAGCGAATAGTACAGCCGGCGGTGCAGGATTCGCGGCCACTCGCCCAGTGGATTCCGCGCCAGGCTCAACGCGGATTGAATTTGTCGGACATATTCTGCGAAGACGATGTGAACCGAAATCGCGTCGGCATCGAAACAATTGGGACCGGGACTGAAAACAAGATCCAGTCGAAGGCCGCGGAACCGGCGATCCCAACCGCGCCAGACCCGGTTAGCTGCCATCCACCACATGAAATTGAACAGGTGAGGCCCAGGAAGTTTCGGGATTCGATGCCAGGTGATCTTTGAAAGGTCAACATCTTCGACATGCTGACTATAAACATGAATCTCGAAAACGCCAGAAAGTTGCGCGATCCATTCCACCACACGGCGCTCCGTGCCGTGCCGTTTATCGAGAAATGGCGAGACAACAGCCAACCTGGGTCGATGCAGCGGTGCGCTCATGCATTACACCTTGACCTGCATAATCTCGCACCATCGAGCGAGGACAAACACACTCCAGAGCCGCGACCATCCAACCGACTCCGGCTTTTCGAGGTAGCGGCGCCACAATTTCTGCACCGCTTCGGAATCAAGGACGGCTGTGGCAGCCAATCGCTGTGGACGGAAGGCTTCTGTGATTGTCTCGCGCAAACTTCCCCCCAGCCAGCGGGCAAATGGAAACGTGAAACCGTGTTTCCGCCGCGTCGAGAGGTCATCGTGAAGTTCAGGAGGCAGCCATTCGCGCATGGCATCCAGAAGCAACCGCTTCTTCTGAAGCCGAAGAGAAATCGGCAGCGCCATCACATAGTCAACGACAGGATGATCCAGCAGCACTGGACGCACTTCCAGACTGTGAGCCATGCTCATCGCATCGCCGTCGCGGAGTAGGCGCGCCTCGAGGTGCGCGGGAAAATCGAGAAAAGCCACTCGCTCCTGCAGGTTTTGACCTTTGGTTTTTTCCGCCCACTCTTCGAGATGGAGGGCGGCTTCCGAATGAGAATTAGTCGGCGCCAGTCCGGGGCTCAGCAACACTCGAACATCCGCCTCAGGGAAGAGAACGCGGACAGCAAGCTGTGCCGCGACGAATGGATCATCCGCACCCACGAGATAGGAAAGTTTTCGCCAGCGAAATGGAAACGCAGCGTGATCGAGCAGCGCGCGGCCAGCCGTGTGCGGCAGAGGTCTCAGCCAATTCGCCCAATGCGAGAAACGGTCGAACCACGCGAGCGATTCGTACCCTCCGAACAATTCGTCGCCACCTTGCCCCGACAGCGCGACCTTGAAACCGGCCTCAGCGGCCGCCCGCGAAATCCAGTAGGAATTCAGTCCGTCCACGGTTGGTTGATCCATGGCCCAGATGGCGTGATCCAGCGAATCGGTCATGCGAGTTGCAGGCCAGCGAATTACCTGGCGGGAAATTCCGAGCAACTCGGCAGTGCGGTGGCTGGCATCCGACTCATCGAAAGATTTTTCCTCGAATCCAATGGTCAGCGCCGTCAATTGATTTGCTCCGGCCCGCTGCATCAGTGCGCCGAGCATCGCCGAGTCGACACCTCCACTCAAGAAGAGAGCGATGGGAACATCAGACATCAATTGCAGCCGGCTCGATTCCAGAAGAATCTCGCGGAGATCGCCACTGATTTCTGCCGGCCGCTTCTGTGTATTCCCATTCACAACCTCGGGCAATTTCCAGTAAGACTTCGTGCGAAAGGAACCATCTTTCCAGGTGCCCAGGTGTCCGGGCTCAAGCGGCGTCACGCCACGAATTGCAGTCCAAGGGGGCGGAATGTGGCCCAACTCGAGGAAAGCGCGAATTCCGGCGGGATTGAGTTCGCGCGGCACCAACCCGGATGCAAGCAGCGCTTTGATCTCCGATGCAAAAAAAATCGAATTCTGGCCAGAGGCAAAATACAAAGGCTTGATTCCCAAACGATCGCGAGCCAGCAGAAGTTTCCTGGCGCGAGAATCCCAGATGGCAAAGGCAAACATGCCGCGCAGGCGGGTTACGCTCTCCTCACCGTATTCTTCATACAGATGCAGGATCACCTCGGTGTCTGTGGTGGATTGGAAACGGTGGCCGTGCTTGAGTAGAACGGAACGGAGCTCCGCTGCGTTGTAGCATTCGCCGTTGTAGGCGATCCAGATTGATCCGTCTTCATTGCACATGGGCTGGCGGCCGCGCTCGCTTAGATCAACGATCGCCAGTCTTGTGTTGGCCAGCAGGCATTCACCGAGATCCTGAACGCCGTGGCTGTCAGGGCCGCGGTGTCCAAGAGCCGCGGCCATTCGCTCGGCTGCTCCGTAGGCTCGTGGGTCGCGCTCTCGACCTGCTAACCCCGCAATGCCACACATCGCAGCCCCCTGCCTTAGAACTGAAACCCACCGCGAGCCCGCGGCTTACTTGAAGGAATCGCAATAGGGATCGACGGCGTGGCCAAGATCACCGGCAACCGGAACAGAATACCGATCAGCAGCCAAAAATAAGCGTTGGAGACGAAGTTTTGGTAAGGAGAGAGGCCGCCATAGGTGAATGGGTAGAGCAGCAGGAACGCGTACCAGAAAATCGCGAAGGCGATTGGGAAAAAGCGCGTCTGCCGGAGCCGGCGCACCACTCGCCAGGAGTAAATCAAGAGTGCTCCGGTCCACAGGAACCAGAGAAACGGCGCAATGATTCCCATCTCGATGATCAACTGGCCATAGCCTTCTTCCACCCAAATGTTGGGGGGGCGCTGCCCAAGCAGTTTGGCGACGTATTGAGTCCCCAGAGACGCCATGCCGATGCCATTCCCGAGTACCCAGTTCGGCCGGGTAAAGGCTCCGATCAGATTCGAGATGGGATATTCCCAACTGCGTGACGACAGCTCATACGCTGAACTATTGGGATTGAGCGTTTCAGTATAGAAGGCGATCCGCGATCCTGCCTCCACGGGAAAAATCAGAAGAATCGCTGCCAATCCCAGTGCCGCTACGATGAACGATCGCCTGGTAGCTTTGATGAGACGATGGGCCTGGCGCCAGCGCCATGGCGCGCCCCAAAGAAAGCCGACCGCGAGGACGAGAGTGCTCGCGGCGCCATAAACGACAGCTCCTCGGGAACCACTGAAAAGCGTGGCACCGCCTACAAGCCCGACAGCGACAAAAACAAGATTGCGGTTGCGTCGCGTGGAGAGCAGCAGGTACCCAGCCGCTCCGATCGTGAGAATGGTTGCAAGAATCAGAAATAAGGCGAAGCGCCCGGTGCTGACGAATACAGCTGTGGGGAGAGAGAGCGTCTGGTTTGTGATTGGCGTAACACGGTCCAACTGGCCCAGCTCGCGAATCTCCGGCGCTAATTTTGTGGGATTCAGGAAACTGTGCCCCAGAATGGCCTGAATGATTCCGAGCGATGCAATCACGATAGCGAGCACGGCATTCAAGGCCAGAAATTTCCGCAGGTCTTCGTCGTTGCGAATCAATGCGTATCCGACATACATCAGCGGGATATAAAAGAAATAGAGCTTGAAGCCCAGCAGACCGTAGAGAACGCTGGGAGAGTTCTGATTGAAAACCTGCAACGCGCCCAGCCAGATAAAGAGGCTGAGGGAGAAAAGAAAGGGAGGCCGAAACCTCTCTTCTCGTCCCTGACGGAGAGCGGTGAACAGGGAGATGTAGGTCAACAGAGCGAGAATGTCTTTGCCGAAGAAAAGAGCCGAATTATTGCCCAGATACTTCCGAACCAGATCCTCAAATAACAGCCAGACAAGAAATATGAAAAATCCTGACCGCCAATTTCTGAGGATTATGACTGCTGCGATGCAACCGGCGAAGATGACCGTCGAAAATGCCAGGGTTCGAAGATCGTTCGTTGCGATCTTGCCGCCTATTTGCCAGGCCACCCAAAGTGCGATGACGAAAAGACCCAGGCTGATCACGGCCTGATTTCGGATTATGGGGATTCGTTGAGTCTGCAATTCACTGTCACCTTGAATCAGATGATTCGAGACCGGAAATCTGAACGATCCCGGCAGTGCAATTGTATCGCAGCTAAGCGGCAACACTAGCCAAAAGGACAGGAAGCAAGGTGACCGCGGCTAAAATATTGTTCGCTTGAGATTCCAAGAAGCAATTTGATTAAGGGCAGGAGTACGTTCTCACCTCAATTCGCCATTCCGTCTGGCCAGTCTGAGGCGCGAACCGGTTTTTCCATCTCGCTCCCGGATCGTTGACTAGGTGGTCGTCAGTTTGAAGCCTGCAATGCATGTCGAGCCAGCTTTCAGCTTCATCCGTCGGACCGGAGGGGATGCTGAAATGAAGACCCTTGATGAGCAGAGTTGTAGGGCCGAGCGGCCGGCCAGCATCAGCCCATTGATCGGGGTCATAGACGCCCTTGCGGTGGGCTCTGGGCAGCAGGCCAGCAAAACCGTGATCCGTCGCTGAAGCGTCTGGGGGCAGCAAATACGTCATGTAAAAGAAGAACGACGGATTATTGCCGATCACGACCCCGCCATTGCGAATTACATCGGCAGAGTGCTGGGCCACTTTGCTCCATGGCTCAACCCAATGGGGCGCGGCGTAAATATTTCTGGAAAATATTCCAAACCAGCCAATACCAGCAACCAGGACGATTAGCGCCACAATTGTCCGGCGTGTGGATTGTTTGGGAAGTGTGCCAAGAGTCACGCCGATGGGGAGCAGGAGCCAAGGACTGATCAGCATAATGCGCTTCGGGAAGAGGATGCTCATCACCGTCATTAATCCGAAGAGCGCAAAGAAATAGAGGAGGAAATGCCTCGCGGGTAAAGGACAAGCGCTCCATACCAGGAACAGACAAGAGGCGATGGCAATACCTGCAATTATCCCCGCCAGCCAGAACCACGGAGCAACCGATTCACTCACGAAGATGCAGTAGAGATTGTAGGCAGCACTCGCAGCCACGCTTGTCGCATGGAACTCTGCGTGAGCGCCATGGCGGAGCTCGCCTAGAAAGCTTGCAAATAGCGGCGTATAGGCCGCCAACAAAAGAGCGCCTGTACCGAAAAATGGGAGCCACCAGGTGGCAATCTGCTTTTTTCTTTGCAGCGCAAAATCAAGAGCGAGGCAGCCTAGCAGCGCCCAACCAAAATAATTGGAATAAACGAGGGCCAGCGAGGCCAGAACCAGCCACAACCAATTGAGCCGCGTGCTCACTTCCAAGAACCGCAAATAGCAAAGTGTGACGAGAGAAACCAGGAAGAAACCGAAGGAATACCACGTTGCAACCCTGCCGAAGTGAAAGCCGTAAGGCCACAGCGCGACCATCCAAAGAACGAACATTTGGCTTCGACTCCCGCCCAAATGTTTCGCGGCTCTCGCCAAAGTCCATCCACCCAATACATAGAAAACGATCGCTGGAACGCGCAATAAATGCATGTTGCCGCCGGTGAGCCGCAGCCATCCATGGAGAAGTAAATCGTAGAGAGGAGGGTGTTCATGTTCTCCGACACCACGCAGGAACAATTGGATGGTTTCGAGGGCCGGTTTGGCAGCTCGATCGATGATGGCGCACTCGTCATCCAGTGCAGTGAACATGAATTCGTGGCCAGCATGGAAATTGCCACGGCTGGCAAGAGGAATACCGAAAATCGTTCGCCGGATCCTTTCTGGTTGTGCGCAGAATGTGGTTCGGATTTCGCCGAGAGCGGCATTCAGATTCACCTTTTTCTCTTTGCCTTCCGGAACCATCGAGGAAAGGTGACACTTCTGCGAGCGGAGCACATGGCTCGAAATCTTACTATAGATGTCCGCATTGACAATCGAGCGACCGCCACACCACAATCCTTTGCGTGGATCCTTCACAGATTTCCCATGACACGCTTCTCGGAAAAATCATCCGGCTGCCATTCAAGCTTTTGCCCGCGGGCGCGATCGTGCGCGTATTGCGCGGACCAGCGCGCGGGAAACGCTGGATAGCCGAGTCCACCACGCATGGTTTTTGGCTGGGGTATTGGGAGCTGGAAAATCAGCGCCGGTTCGCGGACTCACTCGGGCCAGGGCAGGTGGTCTACGACATTGGTGCGCACGTGGGACTTTACACTTTGCTATCAAGTTCCAGGGTCGGGCCGGAAGGGCACGTTTACGCTTTTGAACCATTCCCTCGGAATGCGGCATATCTGCGGCGGCACATCGAATTGAACGGGCTCTCGAACTGCACAGCCGTTGAAGCCGCGGTTTCGGATTCCGCGGGCTGGCAGCATTTTGATCCCACCAGCCACGACTCCGCCGGCCATTTGTCGGAATCCGGGCCGGTGAAGGTCAGAACACTTTCACTGGATGAGTTTGTGTTTGATACGCCAAACGTGCGGCCACCGAATTCGATCAAAATCAATGCGGAGGGAGCGGAGGTGGAAGTGCTGAGGGGAGGCCGGCGTACCATCGCGGAATTTTCGCCGCAGATATTTCTTTCGACTCATTCCGAAGAAGTAGATCGCCAGTGCTGCGAGCTACTGCAATCCGCGGGATATTCTCTCGAACGGCTGGGCGTGGATAAGATCTGGGCAGAGAAGAAATCGTGAGCGGGTGATTGTGAGTCTTTCAGCGGCTCGCTTGTGAGTCCAGAATTTGCTTGTAAAGCCGGACATGGTCGGCAACCATCCGTTCCTCGGTGAAGAGTTTCACCGCATACTGTTTGGCTTTTTCACCTAATTGCGCTGTCAATGCTGGATTTTCGATTACTTGCCGCATGCAATCTGCTAAAGCGGCGTCGTCGCCGGCAGGAAATTTCAATCCGACGCCATCAACAGTCTCGCCCAGCCCGCCGATGTCCGAAGCGATCAACAGGCGACCGTGCATCATCTGCTCAATTGCCACCAGCGGAGCAACGTCCTCGCAAACAGACGGCATCACCACGGCCGACACATTTGCCAGCAATTCCGGCATGGCGGCTAGTGGAACAGGACCGATGAAATCTGTGTATGCCGTCAGCCCAAATTCCTGAGCCGTCTTTTCAAGAGCTGAGCGTTCGGGGCCATCCCCAACGATTTTGAGGTGGAAACTAAAGCCGGCGCGTGACAATTGCCTGCAGGCGCGGAGAAGAACAGGCAATCCCTTTTCTGTTGCGAGACGCCCGATGTAAGCAAAAATAGTTGATGGCGGTTGCTGGCTTTCGATTTCGGTGAAGGCAGGTGTACGAAGTTCGGGAACGCCATGGTGAATGATTTGGGTACGTGGAAGCTCGATGCGCATTCCGTTGTGGCGGCTGGGGGACACGTTGATGGTCGCTTTTTTCGCCAGCCACCTGCGCACGAATGTCAGCAAGAGTCCGCGGAGACTTTTTCCCCAACCCTCGATTTCGGAATTGCAGCGGACGCAGTTTGAATAGCGCGCGGCCATGAAATGCCCAGGGCATACGCTCTGGTCCGGCCCGTAAATTAACAATCCATTCGGACAAATGGATTGATAGCCGTGGTGCTCGATTACTGTGGGTTTCCGCAAAAGCCAGCCGATGGTGAGCGGAAGAATCGCCGGTCCAGCGACATGCAGCACGTCGGCAGAGCGGATCAGATTTACAAGTTTCCACAGGCCGGGTTTTCGCACGACCGCGAATGGGAGGCGCGAATCGTCCATTCCTTCCGCGCGACTTTGTGTGATCAAGGTGACTTCGATGAAATCGCCCGCGTGAGATTTCGACCAGTAAGAAACTCCGCTGGCCAGCGCGGTGTACACGGTTTGAATGCCTCCGACTGAGGGCGCCCAATCGTGGGTGTAAAAGATGAGCTTCAAGGTCGTGCGGGCCCGGGGCTAAGATATTTAACCAACGCAGCGCTGATGGAATCCCAGGAAAAATACCGCATGAATGCGCGCTGACTTTTTTCAATGAGGGTCTTGCGAAGATTGTCGTCCATCAGAATTTGCGTGAGTACGCGGCCCATCGCTTCCGAGTCACGATAGGGGACAAGTTCGACACCTGCTTCCATGAGCGGTGTGCCTTCGGCCGCTCCGGCATAGCCAATGATCGGCAGACCGCAGGCAATTCCGGCCAGCGCACTGCTGCGGCGAAGATACAACAAACCTCGTGTGCAGAGCATGGCGTCTGATTCGGAGAGAATTCGGCTAATCTCCTGAGCATCCTGCAATCCTAGATTGCGCACTTCCGCAGGGACTTGCGCGAAGGCGGTCTCGATATCCGGTCTGGCCTCCGCGGTTCCTCTGCCCAGGAATAATACGCGCAGAGGTCTGCCACATTTTGCCGCGACTTGCACAGCATGCGAGATGTCGTGCAATTCGTTCTGGAGGTTTGGCGGATCGCTCAAACAGAAAATCGCGACTGTATTGACCGCACCGTTGCGCTCGTGGGTTGTGGGGCGACCTGCGGTGGGTTCGAGCATGTTGGCGCCAATAGGAATGAAGGCAGCTTTCGAGGTTCCCTTCGGCAGCCACGGTATTGAGTGGAGCGGTATCGTGAAAATATTTTTTTCCGCACGGCGGAAGAGAGCGCGCACAACCCAGTCCTGGCATGCGTTGCGAATGCGGTCAATCCATCGCGGCCCCCCAAGACCGGAAGGTTCGTGAAACATTACTGCGCATCGAGCTCCGTGTCGCTTGAGAATTGCCAACGTCAGAAGCGCGCCAAGCGGGAATCCGCGCCGGGACCAGCCGAGCGCAGTGTATTGCAGAAGAACCCATTTGCCACGCCATTCCGCGCAATCGTGCCGAAGTCGGAGGAGGGCGCCCAGCCATCCCCGGTCTGCCCACTCAACTCGATCTGATTTCATAATGACGCCGCGACGGGCCAGACCTTGCGCCAGATAATTGCAATAATCTTCGACGCCATCCACGGGAGTGTCCCGCCGGCCGAGCAGCGCGATCCAGGATTCCGTGGCAGAGGTTTCTCTTACCACGAGGGCGCTCCGGCGTGGGGATTGAGCGTCATCTACGGCAACATGTGGTCCGCCGATTTATATTCGGCGGACATTTTATTTCTCCACCACGAAGCTGCCGATCACCAGCGCGTCCATGCCGGAGCTGAAAAACGTGCGCACGGCATCGGTTGGAGTGCAAACGATCGGCTCGCCGCGGAGGTTGAATGAAGTATTCATCACTACCGGGACGCCAGTGCGTTGGCCGAACTCATGGATCAAGCGCCAATAAAGAGGGTTTACATCGCGCTCCACAGTCTGCGGCCTCGCGCTGCCGTCCACATGAGTGACGGAGGGAATCACGTTGCGTTTTTCAGGCTTCACTTGCGCGGTCAACACCATGAAAGGCGAGTCGGTGGAGGATTCAAGATATTCGCCCGCGACTTCCGCGAGCATCGACGGCGCAAACGGCCGCCACCACTCGCGAAATTTCACAGCATTATTCACCTTCGCATTCATTTCCGGGTCGCGAGGATCAGCTAAAATCGAGCGGCTGCCCAGCGCGCGCGGCCCGAATTCCATGCGTCCCTGAAACCAGCCGACAATTTTTCCATTGGCGAGCATCTCAGCGGCTCTGGCGGCCGGGTCCGCCGCGCGCGCCGGGCGCAGCTTGTAGGTTTGCAATACCTTTTCGATTTCCGCGTCGGAACTTTCCGAACCGAGATATGCGTGACGCATCTTTCGGACCGGCAGCTTGCCACCGGCGTCGAGATAGGGCGCAAGAGCCGCACCCAGGCAGACGCCATCGTCCCCGGCGGCAGGTTGAATAAAAATGCGATCCACCAGCCCGGCCGCGAGGATTTTTCCATTGGCTTTCGAATTCAGCGCCACACCTCCTGCCAGGCAGAGGTCCCAGCAGCCGGTCTTGGCCACCGCGGCGCGCGCCAGAGTGATCATCGCCTGCTCGCACGCATCTTGGACGGCAAATGCGAGATTCTTATGCCGCGAATCAATCTCGGATTCCGGCGCGCGCTTCGGACCCAGGTGCGCTTCGATGGCCGCACTCGGCGCGGAATCGCGGCCCATCAGCAGCCGCGTCGCCACACGGTATGGATTGTCGTCCGGGACAATGAATTCGCGCAGGTTTATTCCCGCGTCGCCGTAGGGCGCCAAGCCCATCACTTTCCATTCGTCGCTATAAGGCTGGAATCCCAGGTACTGCGTGAACTGCGCGTAAAAAAGGCCCAGCGAATTCGGCCACGGAATCGTCCAGACATGTTCGAGATTTCCGCCGCGGCCATGCCACAACGAAGTCGCTTCCCATGCGCCGCGCCCATCGAGAATCAGGACAGCGGCCTCGTCAAATCCCGAAAACGAGTAGGCGCTGATGGCATGTGCAACGTGATGGTCCACGAACCGGAAGCGCGCCTTGGTCGGTCCAAAGATTTGACGGAATTGATTCTCTCCACCGCGCTGGTGCCACATTCCCAGGAAATATCGCGACGCGTTCAGCACCGCCCGCGCGTCCACTGGCCGCTTGCCGGACGTAAAATCGCTCAAATCATGAAGGAAACCGACGCGCGGCCGCGACCAGCCCTGGCAAACGAAATCCAGCTCACTGGGGCGTACTCGAGCGAAATCGAGGCACGCGCGAATCGAGAGCGCAGGAAAGCCCGCATCGTGTTTCACGCGGCTCAGGCGCTCTTCCGCAACGGCGAAGAGAACTTCTCCATCACGGACGATGCACGCCGAGGAATCATGCATTTGTGAGTAATTGATTCCGATGGAGATCATCTTGCAGGATTGACCATGATTCAAACTTTCTGCGCGCAACACCAGGCCATTGGCGAGCTCGCGCCATCCAGATCAAGCACAATTCCGCCTTGATCGCGGACTGTCTGGGCCACACGCTCAGATGCGACGCAAACACCATGCCAGCTCTTGCCGGCCATCTCGGGATCCAATCCAAAAAGCCTGGCCATCAAACGACTAGCGCGCACGAGCCGCATGCCCCAGAGCGTATCCACCAGGCTCCATGCCACGCGGCCCTTCCAGTTCATGCTCTTCTCCGGGCTTCCATTGAACTGAAACACACATATCCCTCCGGAAGAAAGCACGCGAAGAATTTCGCTGATATACGAGTGAACGAGGCTTTCTTCCGGGAGATGCTGCAGCACAAGATAGCTGAAGACAAAATCGACGCTGCCAGAAAGCACGCTGGCGAGGTCCGTGCCATTGCCATTCACCCAGGTGATGTTTTCGATGTCACCGGCAAGAGCCCGCGCGCGGCTGAGCATTTCCGGCGAGACGTCGAATGCAATCACGCTATCAAACCGCCGCGCGAAGCTGCGCGTCATGCGACCGGCGCCGCAACCAAGCTCCAACATGGTTTTTCCTGGGGGCGAAAACGAGCAGGCCTCCAGCCTTGGAGCCACCAGGCGCTGGTAATCTTCTTCGCCCGAGCGCCAGAACGAAGCTTCATCCCAATCCTTGCGCCAGGAAGCAATGTAGTAGAACGCGTCCTTCCGCGCTCGCTCGTCCCAATCCTGGCGCATGGCTTCAGCAATTTTTGTCATGCGATACCTTCAACGTCTCAGGGTCAGCCTCGCGGCTCACTCCGCCGCAAAGCCACTATTAATGTCTTCCAGTATCTGCCTGGCTTTGCGCTACCCGCTCGATCACTGGTGCCGACTGTTGCGGGTCAGCCAGAATTCTCCGTATGCGATGTAAGTTGTTAGCAGCATACCAATCGCGAAGCTGGTAGTAACGGCGGGGCGGCAAGATGAGCGCAAGCAAGAGTGAAAGTTGTTTGTAGGCCCAGTATCGCGGGGCAATTGATTTGTAGGCTCGCCGCAAATCTGCCTGCTCGACGGAATAGGTTTTCCAGGGCGCTCCACCTTCGAGCATCAGACGAAGACGCTTGGCGTCAATCTGATTCTGCTCCAGCACGATTGCGATGGCCTCTTCCGGAATGCCAAGAGACTTCAGGCCCGGGGGAAGGTGATCCAACAGTCCTTGCGTAACGCCAAGCCTTCGCCGGAGAAGCAGTTTGTCGAAGGACCCCTGCATGTATTGGTTACCCGCATGGATCCGATAGAAAAATAAAGGCGAGTCAAGGACAAGGGCACCGGACAGGGCTACTCCAATGGTCCACAGGTATTCATCCGCCTCGAACCGCAGTACCTCCGGCACGGGTAGCACCCTCGCGAGAATCGTCTGCCGGTACGCGACCCTGCTCGTTCCCAAGAAGCATCGCATGTGGGAGAAAAGCTGAGCATCATCACCAGTGCGGAGACAAAGCCTGTACTCTCTCTCCGGAACCACGGTTCGCAGCCTGGCGCCGAGCTCGTCAACTTCGTGGTGCCCGTGGCCGACAGTCCCTATGTCAGGATTCTGGGCAAAGGCTTCGACAACGGCGGTTAACTTTCCACTGGCCCACCAGTCGTCGCCATCGAGGAGGGCAACAATCTCGCCCTGGGCTTGCGGGATGCCAAAATTGAATGCGGAGGCCTGGCCGCCGTTTGCTTTCTGCAAATAACGCACACGTGGAGCGAATTTCCGGATGATTTCAGGGGTCCGGTCCGTTGAGCCGTCGTCAACAACGAGGATTTCCATATCAGAAGCAGGAAAATCCTGCTCCAGCACGCTCACAATCGCTTCCTCGATGAGGCGTTCGTGGTTGTAGGTGTCAATCAGAACTGTGACTGCCGGCTTCATGGTTTCCGATGACCGCAGAAACTGCGACGGCTCCATTTTTCACAGGATTGTTGCCTCAGACCGGGCAACATTAGTATAGCCCTATAGGAACACGCAGAGGCAAAATGGGCAGCGTCAATATCGCTGCGCCAGATCATGCAGGACTAGAAAGCCCGCCGGCGCGAACCGCGGCCTGGAAATTGTGCTCATACCAATCCACTGTTTTCTTGAGCCCATCTTTTATAGAAGTCCGCGCCTGCCAGCCGAATTCTCTCAACGCTCGTGAAGTATCAAGCCGGCGGCGCGGCTGTCCATCGGGTTGCGAAGGGTCCCATTCAATAGTTCCCTGGTACCCGACGAGTCCGCGAAGCAGAAGTGCTAGGTCTCGAATACTGATCTCCGCGTTGGCGCCGAGATTGACGAGGTCGGGTTTGTTGTACTTCTCAGCAGCGGCCACAATTCCTTCCGCTGCATCCTCGACATAGAGGAATTCGCGGGTGGCGTTGCCGGTCCCCCAGGCGGAAACGGTTGGCGCATCCGCCCGCTTGGCTTCGACGAATTTGCGAATCAGGGCGGGAACAACGTGCGAACTTGCCAGATCGAAATCGTCCCGGGGACCGTATAGATTGACGGGCGTCAGGTAAATACCGTTGAGACCGTATTCCTGGCGATAGGCTTGCAATTGCGCCAGCAGCATTTTCTTTGCGAGTCCGTAAGGTGCGTTGGTCTCCTCCGGATAACCGTTCCAGAAATCTTCTTCCTTGAAAGGGACGGGCGTGAACTTCGGATAAGAGCATACCGTCCCAATGCAAACGAATTTCTCGATCCCATGCAGGCGCGCGCATTCGATGGCATGGATGCCCATGATCGCGTTTTCGTAGAAAAAGCGGCCGGGATGCCGGCGGTTGGCTCCAATACCGCCGACGACCGCGGCCAGGTGGAAAATGATTTGCGGCCTGGCATCGCGAAGCAGGCGATCCACCTGAGCCTTCTCTCGCAAATCGTAATCCTTACTCCGCGGGCACACGATTTCCGCACAGCCGCGCTCGCGAAGTTTTTCGACCACAAATGAGCCGAGAAAGCCTGCGCCACCGGTGACTACAACACGCTTGTTAGTCCAAAAACTCATCTTCGAGTCCGCACTATTCGGAAGCGCGCCCCTGGACAGCTGAAAATAGATCCGTCACCGAGCTGTGCCACTGATGCCAGTCGCCCAGTTTTTCCTGCAAAATTTTCCGTCCCTGTCCCGGGGGTTTTAGGCCAACGGCTTCCATATCCGCATCCACCATGATGGCGACGATATCCTGAAAAGTAACGCGCGGCGCCCATTTCAATTCCTTTCGAGCCTTGGTGCAATCGGCTCTCAGTGCGTCCACCTCCAGCGGGCGGAAATAGCGCGGCAGCGTCTTGACGTGTTTTTTCCAATCAAGCCCTGCGTAGCCGAACGTCGCTTCCAGGAATTCACGCACGCTGTGCGATTCACCAGTGCCGATTACGAAATCATCCGCGTGATCGTGCTGCAGCATTCGCCACATCGCATGAACGTACTCAGGCGCATATCCCCAGTCTCGACGAGCATCCAGATTGCCGAGAGCGACTTCACGTTCCTTTCCCGCGACGATTCGAGCAATCGCGCGGGTAATTTTGCGTGTGACAAAAGTCTCTCCGCGCCGTGGGCTTTCATGATTGAAAAGGATTCCGTTGGAAGCAAACAGGCCGTAGCCTTCGCGGTAAATACGTGTGGTCCAGTAAGAGTAAACCTTGGAGACAGCATAGGGACTGCGTGGCTGGAATGGCGTGGCTTCACTCTGCGGTTCGGGCGCTGCGCCAAACATTTCCGAACTGGAGGCTTGGTAGAACCGGGCCTTCACCCCGCTGCGGCGAATTGCTTCGAGCAAACGAACCGTGCCGAGCCCAGTGACGTCGCCCGTATATTCCGGCATTTCAAAGCTGACCTTCACATGGCTTTGCGCCGCCAGGTGGTAAACCTCATCCGGGGCATAGCTGTAAATCAGATTCAGGATCCATTCCGTGCTGGTGAGGTCGCCGTAGTGGAGAAGCAGGCGTGTATTACTTTCTGTCGGGCTTTGGTAGATATGATCAATGCGATGGGTATTGAAAGTGCTCGCGCGTCGAATGATGCCGTGAACCTCGTACCCTTCCGCGAGGAGCAATTCGGCGAGATAGGAGCCGTCCTGTCCTGTGATGCCGGTGATGAGAGCCCGTTTCATAAGTCAGGTTCCTCGAAGTAGCAATCTACAATATTCGGAGTCGAGCTATTCTCCGGTCTGGCGTGCAGTCTCCGTAGCTGCAGCGGAATGCTTCATGCGAGCCCTGCGTTGCAGGCCCAGTTTCTTGCGCAGCGGGTGCGTCTTCTCCACCAACGCGCGCCAAAAGATCTCGCGCGCCCGGTGGATGCGCCGGCGAAGAAAAACGCGACGGATTCTTCCGTCCGGCAAGAGCTGGTGCGTGGCGTCCAGCAGCGTGTAAGCGTGCTTTCCGCCGCAGAACTTGAGGTTGCGCTCTGCTTCCACTCCACCATAGGCCCAATTCAGACCACCCTCGACATGCGAGTAATCGTGCATCTGGTGAACGATGGGAACCAGCAGGGAAGTATCCACCACAGGGTAGCGCTGCTCGAGCGCTGCTTTAATCATCCACTGGTCAAACCATGCTCGGCCGATGACGAGCGCTGGTATGGCCGGGTAAAATCCCTTGGGGAAAACGAACAAGTCTATGGCGGTGTGATCACCGAGGACTCCGCGCGCTGCAATTTCCTGATTCAACCGCGCGCGCCAATCGGCATCGAAGCGGAGGGGTTCATCAATCCGCAAGTTCATTCGCCTGCTGACAATCAGAAACGATTTCATTTTCTTCCGGACATGCCTCACGGCAGCTCCGAAACCGGTGGTCAAAATTATATCGGCGTTCACGTAGCAGAGCACGTCGTAACGCGCCAGATTCTCAGCTTCTGAAATCAGGCTGCGCAGGTATGGCGTGCCGAACTCGTTCGACTCCGGGTGAGGCACATGCTGGAGGTGGAATTCACTGGCGATTCCCGCGGTTCCCTCGGAATCGCCGAACAGAATTACCTGGGGGGCCGGGGTCAGTTGAGTCCAGCTCGCAATAGCGTTTCGCTGAATAACACCAAAATGGCCCCTAAAAGGTTTGGGGCTGGCGCAAATCGTCAACATAGGTCCCCGTCATTAATTCGGTCTGATGGCATCCTGTTGTGAACGTATATTCATCGGCCCGACGATGCAGCACGTGAATCGGCTGCGCCCAGACTCCTGCTCGAATCTGCCATCATGCTGCTTAGAGCAGGAACTCGCTCTTCCGGAATGGCGACGAAATTTCCATCATATTCATCCAGCGAAGCATCAAGTCTTTCGAGGCTACCATTCGGGAGAGGCCTGAACCAATGATAATTCGCGGAGGAGAGGTAGCGCACAATCTCTGAGGCGGGATATCCCCACGGTCGGGTACGAATCTCCTGCACTTCGGTAAGAATCACAGGGCGAGAGCTCTTGCTGAGGAGTAGCTGTGCACCCCGCAAGGTTGAAAGTTCCGCACCTTCGACATCGAGCTTGATAAGGTCAACACGTTCAATTCCGTGATCCTGAAGCACACGGTCGAGGCGCTCGACGGGAACGCTGAGACGCTCGGTATCTTGTGCGACGTTTGGCGCGCGCAAACTATTGCAACCGGTTTCGGATCCCCGGACCAGGTAAAGCTCGGCAGTTCCCTCCGCGTCCCCCAATGCGCGGCTTTCCAGTTGCACGTTCTTGCAGCGATTGATGCGCAGATGCATGAGAAGCCTTTTTCTTTCGCGTGGGGATGGCTCAATGGCCAGGACAAGTCCGGTTGGCCCTACTTTTCGCGAGGCCAAAAGCGTGTAGTAACCGTGATGAGCTCCAATATCGAGCACGACCATTCCAGGGCGAAGGAACCGCTCGACAAAAGAGCGCTCCGTGTTTTCGAAGCCGTCGTAAAAAAGAGCAGCGCCGAGGAAATCGTTTCGAGCGAGCCACCAGCCGCCGTACGGCAAGCGTACAGGCACCGGAATGCCTGGGAAGATGCGGATCCACCGGAAGAAAACCGACCTGGCCTTTTCCCGCGCTGGTTTTCTGAAAAAATGCCCGGCTCGCGCTAAACCGCGGCGAATTGCATGCGTCGCGCCCGCGTTTGTCCAAGGATCCGGATTCGTTAATGGCTCTGCCGCCAAAACGACCATGTCCGATTTGATAGGAACAGTCGAAGCGGCCAGCATCGTCCGGGTTTGCTTTCGATCCCGGGACGATTGAAAGTCCGGGTGGGGCGGAGGATTCCGGAAGCGATATACGAATGGATAACCCGAGCGATAGAGGAGTTTCACGAGGGCATTTTCTGTGGGGTAGAGCGCGATGTGGCGGAGGCCCTGATCCTCGGTGGGCCCTTCTTCTCTGACCCCTAGAATCGGCTCGCTCCCGGGCAGACACATTCCTTCCACAATGGCGATCTTTCCGGTGAGCGCAAAAAGATTGCGAATTGCAGCAAAGGGGTTTTCAAGGTGATAGAGCAAGCCGAAGCAAAGGGCCAGATCGAACTTTCCAAGCGAGCAAATCCGGCTGTCTTCCGCGTCTGCCACTCGAAATTCGGCATCCGGAACGCGCGCCTTCGCTTCCAATACATTCTCCGTCCGGCCATCTAACCCAAGGACGTCGAGGCGGAAGCCCCGCAATAGTTCAGAAAAATAACCAAGCCCGCAGCCGAGATCCACGGCAGAACACAAGGTCAATTCTTTTTCGAGCGACAGGAGAAATTGCCGCAGAGTTTCTCCGCGGGCCTCATTCATGGCGCGATAGTGCGGCTGATCGAAAATGAAGCCGCGTTCCATCACGAGTTCCCGCCGACTACAAACTTGCATGGGACGTTTAAAATGCCGTTCCATTCATCACGCACGTGTTGGTGCACTTCCGTCGCTATTATCATCTCCGGAATACAGTCCCAGAGATCGATCACCTGACCGTTTTCCCACAGGCTGACTTGCCAGCAATACGAACCTGGCCGGAGCGGCAAGGTTGGAAAAGTGTAGCGGAACTCCTGGACGCCGGGCTCGAGTTTGATTTGGTCCTTTCCCCAGGCCCACATCAATTGCCTCTCGCTGTTGAACAGTGCGATTCCATGATGACCCAACTGCACAGGCGCGAAGACTTCCACGGCAAATCGTACGGTCACCTCACCCAGCGTCGTAAGAAGATTCGGAAGATCCGATTGTGTTTCAGAGATCTGCCAGCCGACGAATTTGGCTTTTGTCCGCACGCCACCCTTGTGTCCGTTGTTATTCGATTGGCCCGACATGAGGGCTGATTCGTATTCACCCAGGATGACACCGGCTGGTCCAGTCTTGCGAATCTGGCCGTCTTCAATCCATAAAACTCGCTGGCAGAGACGGCGAATCTGATTCATCTGGTGGCTGACGAAGACGATCGTGCGTCCGCTTTCCGAGATGTTTTGCATTTTACCGATGCATTTTTTCTGGAATTCGAGGTCGCCGACGGCAAGAACCTCATCCACAAAGAGGATTTCAGGCTCGAGATGGGCGGCTACAGCGAAAGCCAGGCGCATCTGCATTCCAGTGCTGAAGTATTTCAAGGGGGTGTCCAGATACCGCTCGACGCCGGAAAAAGTCACGATGGCGTCCTGCTTCTGATCGATCTCCCTCTTGCTCATTCCCAGAATCGCGCCGCTCAAATAAATATTTTCCCGCCCGGTCAATTCCGGATGGAATCCGGTGCCCACTTCGAG
>Ga0210384_10002832_pt1 | contig 20667 bp, 18 predicted proteins | sample IncBWH2MmetaG_FD_160574 | JGI IMG/M metagenome (GOLD analysis project Ga0210384, IMG submission 160574) | Forest soil microbial communities from Barre Woods Harvard Forest LTER site, Petersham, Massachusetts, United States - Inc-BW-H-2-M | ecosystem: Environmental > Terrestrial > Soil >...
CCTGATTATCACGGAGCCAGCCTGCTCTCGGAGGACCTGGATGGAAAGGCCTTTTGTGGAGATGTAGGTCCGCAGTTCCTGGCAAGGGAGAGTTCTTCTCCCGGCGGCCGGATCGCCCAATCCACGGGCACCATGAGTTGGATGACCGGAAACCCGCCCAGCCGCCGATTAACGGGCTCTTTAAAACAGCGATCAACCTCTCACCGTTTCGGAGGTCGATGATGGGGAAATTCGCCGATGACGACACCCCGTCCGGCCGCAAAACATGGTTTTCTCGCGAGATTGGATGAGAGAGGGCAGCGGGCATATGGTTTTGCGGAAAAATAGAGTTGAAATCGGAAATTCCGGATTGCTTGTCTTTGTCGCTAATCATGAGGAGGAAGGTTCCCTGAAAAATTTCGCCGAGTCTACTTTCTCCCTGACCGCCACACTGCTGGCTATCTCTTTAACAATTTTATCCCCGCACGGCTTTGCGCAAACGCAGATGGTTCTGGTTACCACCGGCTCGACCATGCTGGAGCCGCTATACGTGTTGTGGGGAGACGAGTACCACAAGTTGCACCCTGAAACGCAGCTCCGCTATCTCGCGGTGGGAACCAGCGAGAGTGCCAACCGTGTTCTTTCAGGAACCGGAGGAGATCTTGGCGGCGGTGATGCGCCGATTCCCGAAAAGCAGTTGAAAGAGGCGGCGCACGCGGCCGTGGAATTGCCCACGGTGCTCGTTGGCATTGCGGTCTTCTACAATGTGCCTGGCAGCGCCACGAGCATTCGCCTTTCGGGGCCAGTGCTTGCGAATATCTACCTTGGAAAAACAACCTTGTGGAGCGACCCAGAGATTGCCAGGCTGAATCCCGACGGCAAGCTTCCTGCTTTGCCGATCAAGGTGCTGCACCGCACGGACGGAAAGGGGTCGAACTACATTTTTTCCGATTTCCTTTCCAAAGTCAGCCCAGAATTCCGAGCCAAGGTCGGAAAGAATGTTTCGCCAAAGTGGCCGGCGGGCACCTCTTTTAGCCGATGTCAGGATTTGCTGGCCAACGCTGCCAAGACGCCGGGTGCCATCGGGTATGCAGAGCTCCGTTGTGGTGAGAAAACCGGGTTATCGATCGCGCGAATTCGCAATGCCGCCGGAGAGTTTGTGAAGCCATCGACGAAGAGCATCGGTGATGTGGCCTTGGCGATGGAATCCAAAATGACGGATGACTTTCGCGTTTCGCTGACTAACGCGCCAGGCAAGGAAAGTTATCCAATTGTGAGTTTCACATGGATTTACGTGCCCGTGCATCCGCAGGACTTGCGGCGGAGCCATGCGGTCAAGGAATATTTAAGCTGGGTGTACGCGTCCGGACAAGAAATCGCGCAAGCACAAGGCTACGCCCCGCTACCATCGTCGGTTCTGCAAAAGGTGCGCGCGAAAGTGGCCGCGTTGCACTAAACAGCGGTGACTACCTAAATATTGAGGGTCGAGGGTTCGATAGTCGTGTTCCGACTCCTTCAAACGCTTCGGGTGGCCACCAGCGCTTAGGATGTCAATCAGTTACTTGTTGTGGGAGCGTTGACACGGTTCGTTCCATCTCCAAGGAAGGTATCAGCACTCTTTGCTTTCAGCGACTTCGCGTGTAGGGGTTACGTTGCGGGGGGAAATGGGCGTGATACCGGGGTCTTCGACTGGAGCCGCTGAGCGAAACAGGCAGCAGAGAACGGGACCACTTTCGGGACCATGACAGACGGCACGTACCACGAACTTCCAAGGATTTAGCGACCTTCCGACGCCTTGTAAGTCCTTCTATTTCTTAATACGGGCAAAGTGTCAAGGTAGCGCTCTAACCAACTGAGCTACGCGCCTACGTTTGTTTTGAAGCACTTGCCACTACAGACGTCCCCCGGCACGGGGCCAGCAAGGATTTTACCACGCGTCCTTGGGCCAAGCGCTTCGTCGGCATCAAGCCTTGCGTGTACACATCCAGCGTGATTCTGCTGTTCGCGTGACGCAAGCTCTCTTGCACAACCTTTACGTCTTCGCCATTCGCTTTCAACAAAGTTGCGAACGAATGTCTGAACGTGTGCCAGCCGATGTGTTTGAAAACGCGGGCACGCACCGCGGCGGGCCGAACAGCCCTTCACAATGCGCTGTCGGGCCAGTACGGTTGTCGGCCCAACTTTTCAGGGCTCGCGAACACCCAGTCTTCGTCTTGGTTGTAAGGAGTTCGACCGCGCCACTCCACCAGAACTTCTGCCAGAGCAGAACCGAGTGGAACAGGTTTGCGTGACGCTTCGGTCTTCATGTCTCCTACTACGCCGTTGACGATTGCACGGACGAGATGAATCTCTAGCGTATCGAAGTTGATGTCTCGCCACTTCAACCCTAGAAGTTCGCTCACCGCAAACCGGTTGTCGCTGCCAAGAAAACCATCGTGCGGAACGGGTCTTCGAGTTCCGACAACAGCGCCTTGATTTCGTCTACATCGAGAACGTCTGGCGTGCGCAATCGCTTCGCGCTCTGGCGCACGAGAGTGATGGGATTTTTCCCCGTCCACTCGTGCCTCATCGCGTGATTGCGGAGTGTTCTCGCAACAAGTCCAGCCGCTACTCGCGAACATTTCAACATCTGCGATTCGGTCAACAATCAGCGTCTCGCGATGGTATGCGGGTCAGATTCGGCGGGGCACCGACCGCATCCGAGGCACTGGCAGAACTTAGCTGCACTTGTTGGGATTCACCTCTGGTGCGTGATAGGCACGAATTGCGTTCAAACACTTTCGGTTGGGTCAATAGCTCCCCCACCTACTCTATAATCATTCTCCTGTTTACCTCCCAAGGCTAGACATTCAATGACTAATTTGGCTGAGATTCTTTCGGAAGCCCAGAGATCGTTAGTTCTCTTTGACGACGCTGCCATCAGGTCCGTTCAAGAGTTGCTCAGGCAGAAGAACGGCAAGCGTTACATCAAGTGTCAGATCCGATCAAAAGAGGTCCAGGCTACACCGGAAGAGATCATCCGGCAGTTGTGGATTCATCGCTTACAGTTTCATTATCGATATCCACTTTCGAGACTGCAGGTCGAGTATCCAATCACTTTTGGCCGTGACACGTCGAAACGCGCCGACATCGTAGTGATGGATTCCGATCGACCCACCGTGCCTTACATAATCGTTGAGGTTAAGCACGAAAAGGCTAAAGATGGAAAAGAGCAGCTGAAGTCTTACACGCATGCCACCGGAGCGCCACTCGCCGTCTGGAGTGACGGCAGCCAGGCGATTTCGTGGCATCGCAAGAACCCGAACTATTTCGTCGAAATCCCTGATCTACCCACGTCGCAGCAAACCATCGAGCAGATCGTCAATCAGCCCTGGACGATGGAAACGCTCATCGACAAAGAGAAAGAGCGCGAGGCAGAAGGGATAAAAGCGAGGTCACTCCGGCAACTTATCGAGGACATGGAAGATGAAGTCCTGGCCAATGCCGGCGTTGATGTCTTTGAGGAAGTCTTCAAGCTAATTTTCACCAAACTCTATGACGAGCTGGCGTGCTTTCGGGGCAAAAGGGGACAGAAGTATCTCCGGTTTCGCAACCAGAACACTTCGGCCCAACTGAAAACAGCAATCCAGTCCCTCTTCGACGAGGCAAAGGCTGAATGGGAAGGTGTTTTTCCTCTCGACGAAAGAATCAAGCTTGCCCCCGACCACCTTCAAGTCTGCATCGGTTCGCTCGAAGAGTGGAAACTCTTCAATTCCAACCTCGATGTCGTCGATGATGCCTTCGAGTATCTGGTCAATCAATCGGCCAAGGGCGAGAAAGGTCAATACTTCACGCCCCGCTGGGTCATTGACATGTGCGTCAAGATGCTCGATCCAAAGGAAGATGAAAACCTCATCGACACAGCATGCGGCTCCGCAGGATTCACGGTTCATTCCATTTTCCATGTCTGGAAGAACATTCTGCACGACGAGGGTCTACCAATCTCGCACCTCTTCACGATGGAAAAAAAGCCTGAGCGCTGCTACGACTACGTGCAAAACAAGGTATTTGCCATTGACTTTGATGAAAAGAGCGTGCGCGTCGCCCGTTGCCTGAACCTTATCGCTGGTGACGGCCAGACCAACGTCCTCCACCTCAATACGCTGGACTACACGAAATGGGACGAGACGACGAAACAGCAGGACTGGCTCGACACCTATCACGAAGGCTGGAAGAAGCTCCGCAGATTGATGGCAATGAAAAGCAGCTATCGCGGTTTTGAGTTCGACGTTCTCATGGCTAATCCGCCATTTGCAGGAGATATCAAGCAAACCGACATGCTAGCTCCCTATGAACTGGCGCACAAAAGAAATAAGGATGGTTCGCAAAACAAACTCGAAAATGCTGTGGGCCGCGATCTTCTGTTCATCGAACGAAACCTGGATTTTTTGAGGCCAGGAGGACGAATGGCCATCGTCCTCCCCCAGGGCCGGTTTAACAATGTCGGCGATCAAAGAGTTCGCGAGTTTATTGCTGAACGGTGTCGACTTCTCGCAGTTGTGGGTTTACACCCGAATAGCTTTAAGCCCCACACAGGCACAAAGACGAGTGTCTTGTTTGTTCAGAAGTGGAACGATGATCCCGGCGCAGGCCCGCTCTGCCCCAATGTTGAGGATTACAACATCTTTTTTGCGACCCAACGGCTTGAGTCGAAGGACTCAAGCGGTGAGAAGATTATCGCCGCAGACACAAGCGGCAAGCCTCTTCGTGATAATCACGGTCACTGGGTTGTTCAGCACGATCTCTTCAATCATGACGGCCTGACGCGCGATGGAATTGTAGAAGCCTTTACGGAATTTGCGAAAAAGGAAAAGCTGAGTTTCGCATGAGCACCTTCAACGGCACCAAATATAAGGCGCTCCTAGATCAGCTCGAAATCGCTGACCTTCCGCTTTCCCGCGTGATGGACGGCAACCCCGTATTCCGTTACGACAGCGAATATTTCTCCAAGGCCGCTCTTAGCGCGCTTGCGATCGTTAACAAGAGAAACCCATCCACAATTCAGATTTTGGCCGTGCAGGTCACTGACGGCATTCATCAATCTATTCCATTCGTTCAGGATGGACCAGTACGAATTATTTCAGCCAAACACCCCAAAGAGAATTTCTTCGACTTGGATAACTGTGAAACTGTCGATACCCTGTTTCACCAAGCTAATCCCCGCACGGCCCTGCGCGTGAACGATGTCATCATCTCCACCGTTGGCACAATCGGTAACGCCGCCGTCGTAACGGCGGACATGCTGCCTGCAAACTCGGATAGGCATGTGGGAATAATTCGCCTGTCGACGAAACTGTCCCCGTATGTCCTGTCTACGTTCCTACTGTCGCGCTATGGAAAAGCACAGACGACGCGAGAGGTTACTGGCAACGTCCAGCCAAATCTCTTTATTTCAAAGCTCAACACACTCTTGATTCCCGAGATTCCAGAACGCGTCTCAGTCAAAATCGATACCATCGTCAAGAAAGCGCACTCCCTACGCAAACATAGTCTCGCTGGTTTGCACGACGCAGACAAAGTGTTGGCAAAAGCCCTTGGCCTCGAAGACTGGCAACCGCCCTCCCACCTGACATGTGTTCGACGCTACTCCGATGTCCGCACGAGGGAACGCATTGACGCCGAACACTATCGCGAAGAGTTTTATGCCGCTACCCTCCGCCTCACGGAAGCTGGCGCTTTGCGCTTCATTCCTATGGGTGAATTACTCACGACGTTGACGAACGGCCATACTCCCCTTCGTCACAACCTGGAGATCGGCGCCATTCCGTTTCTCTGTGCGGAACACGTCTCAAATTTCGAAGTGCACTACGGCACCGACAAGCGCATCCTTGCCGAACATCATCACGCCGAACTCGCGCGAACCGCTTTGCGCAATCACGACATTCTGATCACTATTAAAGGACGTGTCGGCAATGCGGCGATGGTGCAGGATCTGCCCGGCCCGACAAACATCAATCAGGACGTAGCGTTGTTCCGTCTTAACGACAAAGTACCCGGGTGGTATCTGCTGGCTTTTCTTAACAGCCTCTTCGGGAGGCTCCAGGTACAACAACTCTCGACTGGAGGTATCAATCCCTTTCTTGGCCTGTCTAATGTCCGGAAGCTGCAAATACCGGAATTTCGAACATCATTTATGAACACGATCGCAAGAAACACCGAGGCACTGGTGAAGTCGGCCAGGAGTGAACGAGAGGAGGCGCATAGCCTTCTGTCACGGGCAACTCGAATGATCGAGATCGCAATAGAGCAAGGTGAGAAGGCATCGCTGGCTTACTTCGCTACCGGAGACGACTGATCCATGCCCAACATGTTCATCGAAAATCGGGACGCCTGGTTGCGGATGTCGGACATTGACTCCCTCGGTCAATTTGTAAAGTCCTGGCTGGCTTTCAATGCATGGTATCGCAGCGCATACAACGAAGCCCAGGACAGTAAAATCATCCATGAAATAAATGGAAGGGAAACCCGGTTCTGAGCAAGCTCCGACCCATGCTGGAGGGCGCCAGCGAAGAAGCGGAACAGTTCCGCGCAGAAATCGGCCTTTAGCATCGCTTGAGACACGTTCGAGCCTTTCGGCCCGGTGTCGACCGTTGTCATTGTTGAATGCAAGAACTGGCGGCAACCGATTAGTAGTGAACAAGTAAGGGTGTTTATAGATAGGCTCCGTGAGCGTGCATGTGACTTCGGAATTCTAGTAGCTGCGCATGGCATTACGGGAGAACCTGAGCAACTTACAGCGGCACAAAACCGCATTTCGAGAGCCCTTGAAGGTGGCACGCATATTTTTGTTGTCACTCGTGACGAGCTTGCTGCGCTAAGGACAGTTGGTGATGTCATCGAATTGTTTAAGAAGAAACTTCTAATGCTAAAGGCATTTCGGACTAGCTTTCGAGAAATTGACTAACTTCTTTCTACTCAACCTTGGAGATTTTGTGGAACGAGCGTTAGAATGCGCCGCGAAATGGCCCATCATATTTTCAGGTCGAAAATCCACTCGGGGTGATCGAAGGGTAGAAGTCTGCGCGACAACGGCATGGGCTGGAGCGCCATTGATCCGTGCCGTCACTGAGACCGGGGTGTCGCAAGGGCCAGAAAAATCGCACCTGCAAAATCACCTGTAGTAATTGTGTCTTGGCCGTGCTTGTACGTACTTAGCCAGCCCTCGACGGCTTCTAAGTTATTGGAAGTATGGGACCACGGAAGCATGTCAAGGTAACGCTCTAACCAACTGAGCTACGCGCCTACAATAAGTTACGAGTTTATCAGGGAACATTTGGGAACGGAAGCCGCAACCACCGCCCCCGAGGAGTCGCCAGCGCACGTGCCAGGCGGTACCGGTCATTCCTGCCGCGCATCCACTACAATCGGAATCGCCATGAGCCGATTTCTGCATTCGTGTTTTGCTGCAGCGTTGTTTTTTTTGACTGTCTTGGTCGGCACCGCTCCCTCATTCGGCGCCAGCCCCGCTGACCGTGTCTACCGCAACGGCGTCATTTTCACAGCCGACGCCGGGAATGGAATCGCTGAGGCGCTTGCGATTCGCGATGGACGGATTGTCTACATCGGAAGCAATCAGGGATTGGTGCCCTTTGTCGGACCGGCGACAGTGGCGGTCGACCTTAGAGGACGGTTCCTGATGCCGGGCCTGGTCGACGGTCACATGCATCCGCTCGAGGCCGGGGCGCAGCTCTTGAAATGCAGTCTCAGCTACGAATCGCTTACCATCCCCGAACTGCAGCAGCGGATTCAGTCGTGTCTCGATCACGATACTTCCAAAGACCCGGATGCCTGGCTCGAGGTGGTGAGCTGGTTTCAGGAAAGCATGCGTCCCGCCGGGGTGAAGACCAGCCGCGCCACGCTCGATGTGCTGAAAACGGCTCGGCCGATTATCGTGCGCTCCTCGTTTGGGCACACGGTGCTGGCCAATACGCGCGCGCTGGCGCTCGCCAAAATCACGGTAAGCACTCCCGACCCGATCGGCGGAAAGATCTGGCACGACGCCAATGGCGCACCTTCGGGGCTGCTCGAAGATGCAGCATACGAGGTATTCTCCAAGTTGCTGCCGAAACCGACGCCCCAGCAGGACGTGGCGGCTGCGACGGCCGCGCTCAAGGCCATGAGCCGGCAGGGCGTCACCACCTTTCTCGACGCCGACGCGGCGGCCCAGGGCATGGCAGCGTTCGCGGCGGTGCGGCGCTCCGGAGGCCTGACCGCGCGGGCGCACTTTGCGCCGCAAATCCCGCCGGCTGAAGCTGGCGACCCGCTGGGCGCCGTAGCGCGAGTAGTCGCGTTCGCGAAGCAGTATGACGAAGGCGCCACCGCAAGCACGCCGGGCATCACGGTTCGTAATGCAAAGCTGTTCCTCGACGGAGTAATCGCGGGTCCCGCGTTCACGGGCGCGATGATCGAGCCCTACCTTACGAACTCCGGAACGGCGGCGAATCCGCGCTGGTTGCCCGGTCCGAGCCGCGGACCCGCGGTCTACTTTCCCGCACAGCCGCTGGCGAAGATCCTCATCGCACTCGGCCGTGCCGGGATCGATCCTCACCTGCACGCCGACGGCGATGGCGCCGTTCATGCCGGCCTTGACGGTATCGAAGCGCTGCGAAAGGCGTTGCCTGCGGCCGATATCCGTCCAGCCATAGCTCACGACGAGATCGTCGAGCCCGCGGACTTCCCCCGCTACCAATTGCTGAATACGATTCCGGTGCTGTCGTTCCAGTGGGAGAAACCTGCTGGGGACACGATGGGACTCAAGGACTACTTCGGTCCGGCGCGCATGAAAATTCTGGAACCGGCCGGGCTCCTGGCCGCTGCCGGCGCCCGCATTGCTTTTGGCAGCGACTGGCCGGTTGACCGGCTGGATGAATGGTTTGCTCTCAAAGTGGGCGTGACCCGCACGAACTCGCCGGACGCGCCGCCCGAGTATCGCGGCCAGCTGGGCGACGACCCGGGCTTGTCGCGTCAGGCTGTCCTGCGCGCCATCACAATCGACGCAGCCTATGAGCTTCACCAGGATGAGGCGATCGGGTCGCTCGAGGTCGGCAAGTTCGCGGATCTCATCGTACTCGACCGCAATCCGCTCCAGATTCCCGCCGAGGACATCGCAAATACTCAGGTGCTTGAAACCGTCGTCGGAGGCGATGTTGTGTACGACGCCTCCACCGCCTCGCACTAACGACGGCCAAATTTCCGCTCCACACTATTCCTCGAAGTATTCGATCGGGCGCATGGCCGTTCTCGGGGAATATAATGGCGCACGCATGGCGCTCACCTCGGGCACGAAACTCGGACCGTACGAAATTCAATCATCGATAGGCGCGGGCGGCATGGGAGAAGTCTATCGCGCGCGCGACACCCGTTTGGCGCGCGAGGTCGCAATCAAGGTCTTGCCCGAAGCCTTCGCCCGCGATGCCGACCGCTTACAGCGCTTTGAGCACGAAGCCCGTGTGCTGAGCACGGTCAACCATCCCAACATTCTTGCAATTCACGACGTGGGCGCGCAGGGTGACCTGCACTATCTGGTTTCGGAGCTGCTTGAAGGCCAGACGCTGCGTGAAAAGATGAACGCCGGTCCGCTGTCTCAGCGCCGCGTGACCGAGTACGCAGTGGAGATGGCTCGCGGTCTGGCCGCAGCGCACGACAAAGGAATCGTCCATCGCGATTTGAAGCCCGACAACATCTTCATCACCAAGGACGGTCGGGTAAAGATTCTCGACTTCGGACTGGCCAAGCAAGCCATTGGCGAAGCCGGACTCTCGGGACAAAGCGCGACCGTGGCCGCACCTACGCCCACCCAACCGGGTACGGTGATGGGTACGGTGGGCTACATGTCTCCGGAGCAGGTGCGGGGACAAACCCTCGACCACCACTCCGACATTTTCAGTTTGGGCGCGATTCTTTACGAGATGATCTCCGGGAAGCGCGCCTTCAAGGGCGACACCAGCGTCGAGACCATGAACGCCATCCTGAAGGAAGATCCACCCGAATTGAACGAGAGTGGACTGAACGTCACACCCGGACTCGATCGCATTGTCCGGCATTGCCTGGAAAAGGAACCGGGGCAGCGCTTCCAGTCGGCGCGTGATCTGGCTTTCGATCTGGAGAGCTTGTCATCGCTCAGCGGCGCAACAAAGTCAGTGACGGGAGCACACCTCGCGACTGCCACGAGGCTTAGAACTCCTCTGCTGATCGCGATTCCGGCCTTACTGCTGGCGGCCGCAGCGGCATTCTGGGCAGGGCATGCGACCCGGAAGTCTTCTTCGCCGGTCTTCACCAGGCTCACGTTCCGCGGCGGCCATGTCGGGGCCGCGCGGTTTTCTCCCGATGGCCAAACCATCGTCTATAGCGCGGAGTTGGGTGATGAACCGCTGCAACTCTATACCACGCGTCCGGACGCACCCCAGTCGCGCGAACTCGGGCTGAAGAACAGCAGCATCCTCGCCGTCTCCAAGCAGGACGAACTCGCTATCACCCTGAACCACATCCAGCCCATGGCAAATGCCGGAGGGGGAACCCTGGCCCGGGTGCCGCTTACCGGCGGTTCACCGCGCGAAATAAACGAAGCTGTGGGCAGCGCCGACTGGTCCCCCGATGGACAGTCCCTTGCTCTCGGTACGCTGACCAACAGCAGCTTCAACCTGGAGTATCCGCAGGGCACGCGGCTGTACCAGACGCAAGGCTGGATCGGCGACTTGCGGGTTTCGCCGGACGGTAACATGGTGGCTTTCGTCCACCATCCCATTCGCTGGGACAGTTTGGGCACAATCATGGTCGTCGACCGACAGGGCAAGAGTCGCGTGCTCACCGGTTCTTTCTCCGATGCTCGCGGCCTGGCTTGGGCGCCCTCCGGCAAGGAGATCTGGTTTACCGGCTCCAATGTCCACCTCTCCAGCAATTTGTTCGCGGTCGATCTCGAAGGACATCAGCGCCTGGTCTGGGCGGGCGCGGGCGGGGTCGTGCTCCAGGATATTTTTCCCGATGGCCGCGTGCTCTTCATCCGTGAGAACCGGCGGCGCGGAATCGCCGGCCTATTCCCCGGCCACGACTCGGAGATCGACATGAGTTGGCAGGATTGGTCGTTGGTCACGCGCATTTCACCCGACGGCAAATGGATATTCTTCGCCGAGGAAGGTGACGGCGGAGGTCCAAAATACTCGGCTTATATGCGCGCGACCGATGGCTCGCCCGCGATTCGTCTGGGAGATGGCACGCCTTACGGCGTGTCTCCCGATCTAAAATGGGTGGCCTCCATTATTCCTGGACAGCCGCAGCAGCTGTGGTTGCTGCCCACGCGCGCCGGGGCGCCGAAGAATCTCTCAAAACTGGGCTTCGACTATGACTATGCGCTCTGGTTTCCCGATGGCAAGCACCTGCTGGTCACGGGAAGGGAGCCCGGAAAGCAGGCGCGATCCTATCTAACCACCATGGACGGCGGCGCACTCACTCCAGTGACGCCTGAGGGAGTGCAAGGCTTTCCGACTGAAGACGGAAAGGAAGTCGTCTCGCGGCAAGGCGATTCGGTCAAGTTCTATCCCATCGACGGAGGACAGCCCCGAAGCGTTCCGGCCAAGGTCCCTGATCTCACCCTCGCATGGGGCGCACAAAGCGGGCGCTATGTCATCGGAGCGGAGCGTCCGGCAGTCCCTCTGAAGTTGTACCGTTACGACACCGTGACGGGTGAGAGAAAACCCTGGAGAGACCTGGTGCCGGCGGACCGGGCGGGCGTTTATGTCGCCAACATTTTCGATATCACGCCCGATGCCCGCTGGTACGCCTATTCCTACGTGCGCGACCTCTCCGATCTCTACCTGGTTGACGGCTTGCGCTAACGCAAACTGGGTTCGGTGGCGGCATCAAGTAGCGCCGGCGTCCCGCCGGCTATCCCGAGGGCATCTTGCTCTCGTCGCATCGGCTATCCCTCTAGGATCAGACCCAACCGGACGGCGCGCCGCCTGAAGACAAGATCTAACTCACCGCCTTCTTCTCGAACTGCCGCAGCCCGACAACCAGCAGCAACACATCAAAGAAAACCAGCGCAATGAGCACAGCCGATATCGGCAAGTGCGGGAACTGTGGAACCAGGGTGGCGCGCATGCCTTCGCTCGCATACACCAGCGGGTTGATAAGCACAGCTTTTTGCAGGACAGGGAAAGTTTTGAGAGCACTCCACGGATAGTAGGCGCAACCAAAGAAAATCATGGGCGTAATCACCATGCCGAACATCAGCCCAATATGCTGCTGATTGATGCTGCACCCCAGGGCCAGCCCTCCGCCGGCAGAGAAGATCGCGATCAGCACCAGTATTACCGCGAAGGTGAATGGTGAGCCGATACTGATCTCAACTCCGGGTCGAAGCACGAGCCACGCCAGCGGGATCACAACCAGGCCAGCAACCAGGGCTTGCAGCATTCCGGCGAAGACTTTTTCGATCGCGATCCAGGGAACCGCGATGGGGGCCAGCAGCCGGTCTTCGATTTCGCGGGTCCACTGAAACTCAGCGATCAGCGGCATAGCTACAGCCCAAATTCCAGTGAACACCATGCTGATCGCGATAATACCGGGGAGCAGGAGGCTCTTGTACGATGCAGGCAGAAAACCGCTGCCGACCATTACCCGGCCGAAAATGAAAACAAAGAGCAACGGCTGCAGGAAAGTCTGCAGAAAGAGTTGGACCGCATTACGCCGCGCTACGTGAGCGTCACGCGCCAGCATCGCGACAAAAGTCTTCCAGTTCAATCGCGCAAGCTCCTTCCGGTGTGGTGCAGGAAGAGGTTTTCCAAACTCGGCTCGGAAATGTGAACATCTGACAATTCCGCTCCTGCATTTGCAGCCAGGCTGGCGATTTCGGGAATGAGTGAGCCTCCGCGGTCCGCATAGACGTCAGCCCCCATGCTGTCCGTAGCTCGCACTTCACGTACTCCCGCCAGCGACTGTAAACGCTGCAGCAATTCCGCAGTCTGGTTCCCGAAACGAAGGCGCAGCAGGTATCCTCCGGGGACCGATGCCTTCAACTCCACCGATGTACCCAGGGCGATTACATGGCCGTGGTCGATGATGGCCAGGCGCTGGCACAACCCATCGGCCTCTTCCATGTTATGAGTGGTCAGCAGAACAGTTCTTCCCGCCTGGTGGTATTCGCGAATGATCTCCCACAACAGAATCCGGGTCTGAGGATCGAGCCCGGCGCTCGGTTCGTCGAGAAACAAGACCTGCGGATCGTGCATCATGGCGCGGGCAATGGAAAGCCGCTGCATCATGCCTCCGGAGAAGCCGCGCACCATCTGGTTCGCGCGTTCGGTGAGCTTGAACTTCTCGAGCAACGCGTCGGCGCGCTCATTTCTTTGTCTTGATCCAATTCCAAAGTAGGCAGCGTGAAAAATAAGGATCTCGCGGGCAGTCAAAGAAAAATCCAGGTTGGGACGCTGCGGCACCACGCCGATCAGGTGCTTGACCTGGGTCTGCTCCTTCCACACGTCGTGTTCGCCAATCCAGGCTTGGCCGGACGTTGGGCGTACCCGAGTAGTCAGGACTCCGATCGTGGTAGATTTGCCGGCGCCGTTCGGGCCCAGAAGTCCGAAGATCTCTCCGGGAAGGACTTCGAGCGAAAGGCCGTCGAGGGCTGGAATTTGGGCCTTGGACGGCTTCCCGTCTTTCGCATCGGCGCGCCCAATAAAACCACCACCAGCAGCCAATGGGGGAGAGGCGCTATAGACTTTGCGCAGGTCCTGAGTGCGAACGCCAATCGCCATTCCGAGCAGTCCTCACCTGTGAGCCTGAAGTCTTGAAAGTATATCTTAAGGCACTCGCCCCCAATCGAAACCCCTCCCGAGTAGCGCCGGCGTCCCGCTGGCCCGATAGGCGGGCAGGATGCCCGCCAGACAGCCGGCGGGACGCCGGCGCTACTCGTCGTTGCCCGTCATTTCTGTTGACTCTGGTGTGCCGCCGAGGGCAAAATGCCGGGCACGCTGGGGGGCGCGCTCAACGATGTCGAACCGGAAGTGTTTTTGGACGCTCATAGTCACAATACTGATCGCCGCACCGGGTCTTACCTGGGCCCAGGGTGTTTGCCCGCTGAACGGCACGGGCAGCCGCAAGCTCATATGCATGCTTCCGCAAGCACTGGGATCATCCGGCTTCAACTACGCACTCTTCGGTATCCTAAACAACCGGCCATTTCCTAATATCAGGCCCATCACCCAGGCAGTCGGAACGCGCCTCTCCCAACTGCCGATCGCATCTCCGTCCTCGGGGATCAGCGTTACTTATGACACGGCCCTGAAAACGTTTGTTCCGTCAAGCGACGACAACCTCGGTCCCATCTTCGGCGAGCGGGCGTCCACCATTGGCCCGCACAAGTTGTTTGTCGGATTCAGCTATCAATATTTCAAGTTCGATTCCATCGACGGCAAGAAGCTGGATAGTATTCCCCTTTCTCTTCATGCTAATCCGGTTCCTGCGTCGCTTATTCCACCCAGCTTCGACACCCCCGCGTGCAACACCACCGGGTTTCCCGCCGACGGCTCCTATGACGGCAGCCCATGTTTTGTCCGCGACTATGTCAAGACGAACTACAACATTAACTTAAAAGTAAATCAGTACATTGTGTACTTGACCTACGGCCTCTCGCAGCATTTTGAAATCTCGGCGGCCTTGCCCTTCTCGAACGTCAGGATGAGCGTGGTCTCACAGGCCACGATCGTACCCAATTCCTTCGCCCCGCAACCGCCCTTTATTTTTAATCGGTTCAACTTCTTTCAGCCCACCATCGCCCAGGCTGCGCCTCCTCCAAATATCAGCGTTCCCAATTGCCCGGCAGCGCCCTGTTTCGATGCGGTTTTTTCCGACTCCAGAAGTGTTACCGGACTTGGGGACGTGGTGGTTCGTGGCAAGTATCAGTTCTACACAGGAGAACGGCTGGGAATTGCGGGCGGCCTCGACGCTCGTTTACCCACCGGAGACGAAGAGAATTTCCTCGGTTCCGGCACGCTCGGCCTCAAGCCCTTCGTAGTCGCTTCCTACCGTGGCCGAATCTCGCCCCATGGGGAAGTAGGATACGAGCTGAATGGAAATTCCCTGCTCTACGGCAATTTCATTGCAACTCCAACCGTCACCAAAAGCGGCCTGCCTTCCCGTTTCTTGTATGTTGCCGGCGTGAATGTTGCGGTCACGAAGCGACTTACGGCTGCCTTCGATCTTTATGGACAGCGCGTCTTCGGAGCTTCCCAACTGGAACCCGGGCACCTCGACGATTTCGGAGCGTGCAATGATTCCAATTGCGCCGTGGTGACACCCGGCAATCCTATTCCGACGTCACTGGTCAAGTCGGACACCGATATCAGCATCGTGGACGCATCGCTCGGCGCGAAGGTCCGTCTCTTTCGGCATTTGTTGGTGACGGGAAATGTTCTGTTGAAGTTGAACGATAGTGGCTTGCGAGCCAAGGTCGTGCCCTTGGCCGGCGTTTCCTATACCTTCTGAGGACGCAGCCAAAGCAGGGCTAGATCACTGGATCAGATGATTCCGCTGAACTAATGCGTCCCATCCTCATTGTCCCAAGCCTACTGCGGCGCAGGGGAACTCTTAATCAGCTCCGTGTCGATGGTAATGGATATTTCATCGCCTACCATAGTGGGCGCTCCATTCACACTGAAATCCTTGCGGTTGACGGTTGTGGTTGCCGAAGCGCCCACGTGGACGTTACCTCGCGGATCTTTCACCGGAGCAGTAGGACCATCAACATCGAGCACCACTTCCTTGGCCACTCCATGAATTGTCAGATCACCGGTGATCTTCAGTTTGCCTGGACTCGCTGACTCGGCCCGTTTCGATTTGAAGGTAATCGTGGGATATTTCTGCACGTCCAGAAAGTTTGGGCTGCGCAGATCGTTGTCGCGCATGTCCACACGGGTGTCGACCGAAGTCGCGTCGATCGTGGCCTCGAGCGCAGTCTTGCTGGGATCAGCCGGGTCATAACTGGCGCTGCCGCTGACTTTCCTGAACTCGCCCCGAACGGTAGAAATGCCTAGATGACGGACAGCGAACTGGGCCGAGGAGTGCGCGGGATCAATCTTCCAGGTTTCAACCTGCCCCAAGGCCGGTGTAACGAATGCTGAGACGATTAGCGACACGAACAAAAATGCGGTCGACCAGACAATACGGTTGCGGATCAATGAATCCTCCTGGCAGTGGCAATCACTGTGTATGAATATTACTGGAAGCCCGCAAGTTGTGCCTCGGCTGAGCAGCACGGTCACAGGCGTGGAGAAAACTCAGTCAGCGCCATGAACGTGGAATCAACTTTGTCCACCAGCTTTCCGTTCACCTCGGATGCATCGCGCACCTTCTGCCATTCCGGATCATCACCAAACGCCTTCCAGTTGCTGGCCGCAGCCTCCCGGCTGGGATGCACGAGAATGTAGATCAGCGTCTTGCCCTTCAATGGATCATCGAGCGGAATCCAGTAGGCCACGTTCTTCATTCCGTGTTTCTCGAACAGGCCCATGGTGTGTTCCCGAAAGCGTTTCAGTAGATCGTCGAGTTTGCCTTCGTTCGCATGGTAAATGCGAAGTTCATAGACGCTTGATGCCGATCCCGCGGCCCGGGCCGTCTCGGGTTGCGCGCCCGCCCAGACTGCCGCCGGAATCAGCGCAATGGTAGGTAGCGATTGCAACACAGCTCTTCTGTCCATGTCAGCCTCCCATTTGTCTCTTGCATTCCTACAAGATGGATCACATTAATGGTTTGTCTACCAAAAGGTCAAAGGAAGTGATCGACCGGCCGATCGACCATAGCCGCGGGGGAGTTGCAAATTTGACCCACTGGCGGCGACAATCTCGTGTGCAGCCTTCCCAGTCAGCCGAGACCCCAATCTCCCCAGCCGGAGATCCGTTTCAACCCGGCGCGGTGGTCCTTTTGACGTTGGGTAATCCCAGAGAGAAATTCTGGGGCGCGATTCTCGCCCTCACTGTTCAAGGTCTGAGTCTTTCCGGCATCGAACTGGGCTCGTTCGAAGATCTGCTCTCCATGATAAAAGCGGACGATCCGCCCGCTTTCGGTGTAGTCTTCTTTCCGATGCACCGCATTGAGCGCGTGGAGCTGGATTTATCGGATGGCCAAATTCCTTCCCTTTCTCAACGTTTCACGGCGAAGACAGGTCTGGACCCGTCTTTAATTCTCACCCGTCGCCTTCCGCAAATCTCCACCCGGGCGGACCTCTGAAGATGAAGCTCTCCCAACTGCTCACCGCACCCAACCAGCTGACCCTGCTGCGTATGATGTTCGTTCCGTTTATCGTGATCGACCTGGTCGCCGGCCACTACAGATGGGCGCTCATTCTGTTCGTCCTGGCCGGCTTCAGTGACGGGCTCGATGGACTTCTCGCCCGCACTCTCAAGCAGCAAACGGTGCTAGGCCAGTATCTCGATCCCATCGCCGATAAGCTTCTGCTCAGCACGATGTTCATGGTGCTGGCTATTTTGCATAAAATCGCCTGGAAGTACACGGTACTGGTTTTCAGTCGCGATATCTCAATCCTTTTTGCCAGCGCGGTGCTGTACGCCATCGCGGGCCTGCGTAACTTCCGTCCCAGCATCTTCGGCAAGGCCAACACCTTTGCCCAGGTGGCTGCGGTTTTTTTTGTGCTGCTGTTTCAGATCAGGCATGATCGCTGGGTCTGGATTACGCAGACCACGTTTCTCCACGCCACTGTCGCTTTCACCGTGGTGTCGGCAGTCCACTATGTGTTTCTGGTGGGTCAGCGCCTGCGCGGATCCAACCACGTTTCCAGCGATGCCTCCAAAGCGCCGGGAGGCTCGATTTGACCCTGTTTCGATTGTCCCCCTAGAATTGACGATCCTGTCGCACTTGTCTTCAGTCTATGGCCCTGCGCCTGTACAACACGCTGTCCGGCAAGATAGAAGAATTCCATCCGCTGCAAAACAATGAAGTGCGGATGTACGCTTGCGGCCCCACCGTGTACGACTACGGCCACATCGGCAACTTCCGGACTTTTGTCGCAGTCGACGTCCTCCGCCGTTTCTTTCGGCAGAGCGGTTTCGCAGTGCGCCACGTCATGAACATCACTGACGTGGACGACAAGATCATCCGCAACTCCGCCCAGGAAGGGCTGAGCGTCAAGGATTACACCGCCAAATACGAGAAGGCCTTTCTCGAAGACAGCTCGACATTGAATATCGAGCCGCCCGTTCTTGTCCGCGCCACTCAGCACATCGAAGAGATGGCACGCTTTATTGCGGAGCTCGAGAAGAAGGGCTTCGCCTATCGCGCTGACGATGGCTCCTATTACTTTCGCATCGCCAAGTTTCCCGGCTATGGCAAGCTTTCGAAGAAAGATTTCGCCGGCATGGAAGACGGCGCGCGGGTGGATGTAGACGAATACGAAAAAGACAACGCCCGCGATTTCGCCCTTTGGAAGGCACCTAAACCGGGAGAGGCATTCTGGGAGAGTCCGATCGGAAGAGGTCGGCCGGGCTGGCATATTGAGTGCTCAGCCATGTCGATGGAGGAACTAGGAGAGACTTTCGACCTGCATGCCGGCGGCGAAGACCTTATTTTCCCGCACCACGAAAATGAAATTGCGCAATCCGAGGCGCTGACCGGGAAACCTTTCGTACACTTTTGGTTTCACGCCCGCTTTCTGCTGGTTGAAGGCGAGAAGATGTCGAAGAGTGCGGGCAATTTCTTTACGTTACGTGACTTGGCGCTCAAAGGCTACAAGCCTTCTTCGATCCGGCTATTGTTGGCTTCTGTGCCTTACCGCCACCAGCTGAACTTCACTTTTGATGGTTTGAAACAAATGGCCAGCAACGTGGACAAGTTGCGGAACTTTCAGCTGCGGCTGAAGACCGGCCAATTCCCTGCCGGCGCCTCCGATTCCACGCTGGCTGCGGAAACCGTAGCGCGCATGACCTCTGCGCTCGAAGATGACCTGAACACCGCGCAAGCGCAGGCGGCCATTTTTGACATGGTGCGCAAGGCCAACGCCGCGATCGACAGCGGACAGATGAGGAGAGATGATGTTGCGCCTCTGCTCGCAGCCCTCGACAAATTTGACAAAGTCTTTGTGGTTTTACAGGATGACGATGCCCCCAAGATGAAAGCAATCCTGGAATGGGCAAAAAGGGAAGGACGTGAGAAAGATGTCAGCCAGGAATTGCATGACGCGGTTGGAACCCAAAGTCTGTCCGACGCTGAGATAGAAACGAAGATCGCCGAGATGGAAGCCGCTCGCCGGTCGCGCAATTTTCAGGCTTCGGATGCGATCCGAACCGAACTCACCACCGCCGGACTCCTGGTAGAAATCACCAAGGACGGTGTGCGTTGGCGCAGAAAGTAATTAAAACCGGTGCTGACTTCTCCTCCACTCCGCCTTTCCCAGGTTGCGCCGTTGCCTTCGGCTTCCCAGCGGAATGGCCGCTGAAGGCTCGTCCCGCGCCGCAACTTGCGTCCATCCCCCGGCCCCAGCACGGAGATGCATCCTCCCGCGGCGCGCTCGAGCGGTTTCGCGATTCGCCGCTTGAAATCGACTCGATCGGCACGAGTGGGCTCGAACCAGGCAGGAGTAATGAAGTCAGATACCATCACTCCATCGATTTCATACCCTAACTTGTCGGATTCGACCGCATCGCAGACTTCGAGGGCATAGATTTTTCCGTCCGTTCCCTGTGCGCACCAATTGATCCAGGGATCAGCCAGCATTTCGAGAAGCTCATGGCTCAGCGTGACGGTCCACGACACTCCGCTCCGTAGATCGAGACCGGCAAACACTTTTCCCAGAGGCGTTCCGCGGCTGGTCAACTCGTGATACCCGAGAGCGCCCGCCTGGTCAGGATTGTCACGGAAATCTGCCACCATCCGTCCGGGGGTGCCTGCTCCTTGTCCAGGAACACCAGCCGGCAATCCACGTCCCAATAAGCTCTGAAATCCACAGTGATCTGTCGCGGCAACGCTGGAATCGCCGTCAATACCTGCAGGTCGGTCAGGCAGCTAGATGCACTGGTGATAGCAATCACAGGTAAACTCATGAAGAGCCCTCGCGCCGAACTGAGAACCGAGAACTGGTTACCGATTACTGGTTTAATTCCGGTTTCCGGTTTCCCGTTTCCAGTTTCTGGGTTCTAGTCTCTGGATTTTTCCGATTAACGCAGTAATCCCTGGCTGAGTGCAGCATCAAGAGTGACGTTGCCGCTGGGCGCGCACACCTGCTGGTTCCACTGTCGCTTCAAGTCCTTCGGCTGAGGGATGACGGTGCTCTGTCGAGCCACCGTTCCGCGATGTAGACGAAGCCTGAGGAATCAGTGACGCGAAACTGCTCACGCTGGTGAGGATCAGGTTGACTGCGGCCGTGATGCGAGCGGAAAGCGCTGGGTCGCTGATGTGGGCGGCTTGCAGGAGCGCCGGCAATTCCCGGTTCGTTTCCTGAATCATGCTTTGGATCTTCTGCAAGGTGTCTGCGCTGGGGCTCGCTTTGTAAGCGTTGTAGAGCGATTGCAAGAGGGTAAGGTCCTTGCTCGCTTCAGCCGAAATGTTCTGGATTGCCAGGGCTTCGGCCGGACTCAGCTGTTTTCCCGATTGCAGCGTAGCCACCAGCGCCGCAAGGTTCAGCGCCATTTGCGTAAGTACCGGCAA
>Ga0210384_10002834_pt1 | contig 20657 bp, 15 predicted proteins | sample IncBWH2MmetaG_FD_160574 | JGI IMG/M metagenome (GOLD analysis project Ga0210384, IMG submission 160574) | Forest soil microbial communities from Barre Woods Harvard Forest LTER site, Petersham, Massachusetts, United States - Inc-BW-H-2-M | ecosystem: Environmental > Terrestrial > Soil >...
GCGCGCGTTGCTCGCAAATTACTTCCATGCCCGGGCGAGTCCAGGTCTTGATGGCGAGCAGATTGCCCATCGAACCGCTGGGAACAAACAGGGCAGCTTCCCGCTGGAAAATCTCAGCGGCGCGCGCCTGCAAGCGATTCACGGTGGGATCTTCACCGTAAACGTCGTCACCGACTTCTGCCTCCGCCATGGCTCGGCGCATCGCAGGAGTAGGACGCGTGACAGTGTCGCTGCGCAGGTCAACGATGGCACCGGTGCTGCTCTTGTCCCCTTGGACCGATGTGTACACTCCGAGCTCCTCAACCCAGCAATTCGACAAAAACTTCATTTGAGACGGTCAGGCGGTTTGGTGCTAGACGAAGGCGCGCGCCTTCGAGCTCCAGAAGCCCCTGCGAACGCAGTCCGGTGATTCTAGTTCGAAGATCGGCCACCCGATCGTGTTGAAATTCACCGTATGCAGATTCGATATGTTCCAGGTCAATTCCATCCAGTTGGCGCAGGCCGAGGAAGAACTCCTCCTCGAGCGCATGTTCGGGCGTGACGGCTTCGATTTGCTCCTGGGGAGAGACTCCCTGCTCCATGTACGCGACGTAGCGTGCCGAATCGTGAACATTTGCCCAGCGCTTCACGCCATCGAAGGAATGCGCCCCTGCGCCGAATCCGAGGTAGGGCTCGCGGCGCCAATATTTCAAATTGTGCCTCGAGCGGCACCCAGGAAGCGCCCAATTGGAGATTTCGTAGTGTTCGTATCCTGCTGCGGCTAGGCGTGAACATGCAGATTCGTAGAATTCAGCGATCGCATCATCGGTCGGGATCCTAGCCGCGCTGTAGCGGCTGCCGCCGGCAAGTGATTCCCTGCCCAGCCGGCTGCCCTCATCAATCTCAAGCATATAAATTGAAATATGCTCAGGGCGAATCCGCAGTAGCTCCGTTACCGAGTATTCCCACGAGCTGTGCGATTGCAATGCGAGGCCGGCAATCAAATCCATGCTGATATTGTCGAAGCCGACGCTACGCAAAATATCTGCGCCCTGAAAAATATCGGCGCGGCGGTGCATGCGACCTGCAGCCTGGAGTTCGGGGTCGCTGAATGATTGCGCACCGAGGCTGACGCGGTTGAACCCAGCAGCCAGCCACGCAGATGCTTTTTCTGACGCGATAGTCTCCGGGTCCGCCTCGAGCGTGATCTCCGCGGATGCAACTTGAAAGCTGCAATGGACCGAGTCGATAATTTTTCTCAGCGCGACCGGTTTGAGCAGACTCGGCGTGCCGCCACCGAAGTAAACGCTGTCAGCTTCGCGCACACTTTGTCCCATAGACTGAGTTATCTCGCGGCACACCGCGTCGGCGTAAGGCTCGAAGCGCTCAGGTGAGATGACTCCTGTATGAAAGTTGCAGTACGTGCATTTCGTCTGGCAGAAAGGTATCTGGATGTATATGCCGAGGGTCATCGTGAGGGTTTGATTGTACCGCATAGGCGTAGAGGGCGCAGGCAGAGAGCAGCCAAAGCAGGAAGGGCATCAGTTGGGATTGATTCATGTGGAATTACTTCAAAAGGCTGGGAGACCACACTTTCAAAATCTGGGAGCCTTTTGGGCGGGCCAAGATCACCCGGATCGGCAATGTACCAGACCCGTACTCGATATTGGCCTGGTCCACTAACTCCAAACAAGAATGTCCGTGTTTGTTTCCCGTGTAGGTTCAAGGTCATGGTCTGGGACGGGAGCCTATGGACAGTAGGGAGGCAGAGCTTCCATTCGGCGCCCTCCCTGCGCTCGACATCGATAGGGAGCGGGAGAACTGTGCTGGATCCATCCCGGGCGATATTGAATGGAACGGCCAGAGTTATGACCTGATTGGTGACGTTTTTCACGCGGACGGTGATGGCATCCCAGTTGCGATGAGAGGACTCCAGCACTTCAACACCAAGCGGATCTTGCGCGCGAGAGGGCAAGGGAGCCACAAGGAGAAACGTTAAGACGATTAATCGACGGTCTGAGAGGCAATTCATGATCGCAGGCCAAACACAACTCGTAACGCTACGAATCCAGCGCGCTAGTCAGCTAGGGCCGCAGCCGACGATACACCATAGAAACTGAACCAGGGCTTGGCGGCTTTCAGCCGCTCATTCACGTTCTTAATGTTCTTCACTCCCTGATCATTCAACCAGTCTTCGAGCGCCTTCGGGCCCTGCTTCGCATAGACCGGAATTCCATCTTTCCACGTCGCGCGCCCGCACAGGACGCCGGAGAAATTTGTGCCGGATTCAGCGGCAAGCTCGAGCGACTCGTTGAAAACCTCGTTCGAAACGCCCGCCGACAGATAAATAAACGGTTTCTTCGCCACCGCGGCCGCCTTGCGGAAAAAATCTTTGGCCTGGTCCCGTGTATACGCAGACTCGCCTTTGCAGGCCTTCGACCCCGCCACGTACGCCATGTTTACGGGAATCTCTACCTTCAGCACATCCACGCCATACTGCGCCTTCGAAAATTCTTCCATGCTGCGCGTGACAATCTCAGGCTTCTTCCGCGCAAACTCGATCGTCTTCTCGTCCTTCCCCTCTTCATAGCCCACAAACTCGAGAAAAAACGGGATGTCCACGGCGGCGCATTCAGCGCCAATACGTTCCACCCAGGCGTGCTTGATATCGTTGACCTCCCGCGGATCGAACGGCGTGTAATAAAGCAGGATTTTCACACAATCAGCGCCCGCCCCGGCCAGCCGTCGCACAGACCAGATGTCGAGCAGATCCGGCAGGCGTCCCGGCCTGGTGTTGTCATAGCCGCTATTTTCGTAGGCCAAGAGCAGGCCGGCGTTTTTCGAGCGGGCTTTCGCGGCGGGCAGGCCGTATTCGGGATCGAGAAGTATGGCACTTGCATGCGGGGTCAGCACGCGTGTAATGATTGTCTTGAACTCCTCGAGCATCTGCGCCGGAACATCCTTTTTGTCCACTCCTTTTTCCTTGGCGATGGCGCTCTTCAACGACCCGCGCTGGTCCATGGCCGCTGCGGCGATCACGCCGCCGGCATTCGAGACTGCCTTCATGCCCTTCTGCTTCCCGGGCGTAATTTTCATTGTATTTAGCCTCCGCGCTGTGGCGACGAATATGGCAAGCGAGCGGCATTTTAGCATGAGCAGAAATTGGTAACTACAGATGAAGACAGATAAACATTGCTAAAGACAAAATCAAAACCGAAAGGCTAAAGGAATAGAACGTGATGTTGAGGGGAGCTGAGATCGGCGGCCCTCGCAAGCTCGTCGAACAGTTGTGGCCCATTCATCGCAATGAAAGGGAGCGCACACAGCGTGCGTTCCTGCAAGTCACGATGAGGATAAAGCGCATCGAGCAGCAGGCGCTCATGCATATCGAGCACGCTGGTACGAAAAGTCTCGGCGCGCCCGGCCTTCCCTTTCAGTCTTGTAAACTGATACAGAATTTTTCGTTCGGTGGAGTCGAGGGCGCCCAACAGAGTGCGATCCAGTTTCTCCAGCTTCTTGCGGTAAGAACTCATCACCTTTTTCAAAGCCTTTTCGTCCGTTTCAAAGCGTCTCACCAACGCGCGCGGCAGCGACTTCTGCTCCATTTTCGTGCGCAAGTGCTGACGGCCTCGAAACACATCGCACACATCGAGCGCGTATTTTTTGAGCAACCGTGCCACTCCTGGCCCGACGAGTGTGAATGCGGACCGCGGAAGCATCGCCGGCATGCGGCCCAGCAGAGATTGGTACGCAACCTGTGCCTGCGCCATGTAGGCGATTTCCGCGGGCCCTCCGACGTAGGCGGCCGTGGGAAGAATCGTGTCCTGAATCACCGGACGCAGCAGCACGTTCGCGCTAAAGGCTTCGGGCGTTTTTTCAATGGCGACGCGCAGTTCGTCGCGCGTAAAGGATTCTTTGCCGGCCGAGAAATTGCCGTTCTGGCGGCGCAGCGGCTGGCGGCGTCCGCCGACGTTGTAAAACAGGAGCGTGGTCTCGCGCGTGACCTTCACCTGGGCGTGATAACCGCTTCGCTCGAGTTCTTTCGAGCGCGCCAGTAGTGCATCGCGAAGTGTGTCCGCATCATCAAGCGCGCGGCGATAAACGCCCGCTGCCAGCCGGTGCAGTCGCGCATCAAGCGGATCGAGCAGAATCACCCCTCTCCCCGCCAGCAGCCGAGCCATCAGCTTGCCAAACCCTGACCCGTACGTATCGCGCGGCGTGTAGGATTCCCGCAGAGCAGCGGCTATCTCCTCTACGAAGGATCCTTCAAGGCTCTCCGCTGCTTTTTCCACAAATGAATTCACCGCATCGCCTAGTATCACTTCGCCGACCCGTTTCCCGTCGTCTTCCTTGCGAGCGGGCAATTCGTAATGCGCGAGTCCCGCGCGCGTGTTCCAATCCGAGTGGTTTACTTCCGCCAGGTCGTGGTCTTCAGTGGCCAGCCAGAAAATCGGCACGGCATCGACACCGTGGCGCGTGATTGTCTCTGCCCATCGCAGCGCCGAAACAGCTTTATATATGCTGTATGCAGGTCCGGAAAAGAGGCCGACTTGCTGGCCGGTGACGATGGCCACGGCGCCCTCGGCGAGGCGATCGAGATTCACAGCGGTCGCTGCGTCGAGTTTGGACCCAGACCCGAACCGCCCATTCTGCTCCCGCAACACTCCCACTACCTCCGTGCGAAGTTCCGACATCAGTCGAACTTCCCGGGCCGCGGCGAGAATGCCCGCCTCCGTCGGCGGGTGCGCGTAAAACTTGCGGACGCGGGAGAAATCCTCTATGAAAGTTGCAAACAGCTTAGTGGTGTGTGGAAGCTCGCGAAACGCCAGACAGTCGGACTCCATGGAGGAAGTCATGATACACGCGCCCTGTGACTCCAGCAATCAAGGTGGGACGTGCCCGAAAGCAGGACGTTAGCAAAGTGCCGAGGCGCTCGTGGATAGCCATCTTCGGATGCACCGTACGAAATCAAAAGGAGTAGCGAATTGAAGGTTTGAGACATGATAACTCCGCGCCCGGCCCTACCTTGACCGACTTCTTCCTTTTGGATGATAGGCAACTCCAGGCGATTCAACATTTCGTAGGCAGACGATAAGAGGTGAACACTCACAAATATTGCGTGAACGACGATTGGGTACTAACTGTGAGCGGCAGATTCGGAGACCATATCGGCGAGCATCCCATCAATTTCGTGCCGGGCGGCTTCGTTGACAGGCAGGAGCGGGCCGCGCGGCGCCCCGCCGAAGTAACCGAGGCGGTCCATCGCATACTTCAGCCCGGCGATTCCGTATTGCACACCGAGCATTTTCGCCGGCGCAACCAATTTCTTTGCCAGAGTCTGAGCGCGCGCGGAATCGCCAGCCCGCGAAGCTTCGTAAATCTCAACACACAATTCAGGAAATGCACAGGCCAGCGCAAGGATTGCCCCCACCGCTCCGGCTTCAAGCGACTGATAGAGCGTGGCGGCCGATCCAACCAGCGTGAGGAACTTCCCCGGCGCTGCAGCGATAATTTTGGCAATCCCCGGAATATCGCCCGAGCTGTCTTTCATCCCGATAATGTTGGGATGTCGGGAGACCCGAGCTATCAGCGGCGCCTCAATTTTTATCGCCGTAAAGATCGGCACGGAGTAAACAAGGATCGGAATGCGGGACGCCTCAGCCACGCGCAAATAGTGCTCGGCCAAAGCCTCTTCATTCATGGCCGGCTTGTAAAAGCTCGGCGTGCGAACGAGCGCCGCGTGGTACCCGATGGACGCGGCGCGGTTCGTATGCTCAATCGTCTCAGGAGTGGATTCCGCACCGGTTCCGGCAATTAAAGTTTTCCCCGGCGCGGCAGCTTCCTTCGCGGTTTCCCAGATACGGTAAACCTCTTCCCACCGAAGCAGCACAGACTCGCTCGTCGACCCATTAACCACGTACCCGGCCAACCCCGTGCGGTTGTATCGAGCGATGTTCTCGCGCAAACGCGCGGGCGCGATTTCCCCATCGGGCCCGAAAGGAGTTATCAGTGGTGGAAAAATCCCATGAAGGTTCATCCCTGGCATTCTACCTTAGCTCCGCTCGCCAGGAGCCGTGGAGGCCGCATTCTTCGAGCGGTGCAGGTCCTGAAGCGCGGCCACCTCCAATGTGTGCCCGGCCATGGCACGAATCCCGCGGGCGGCAGCAATCGCGGCGGAGAGCGTTGTGATACATGGAACGCTGTACCGAATCGCCGCGCGCCGAATCGATTTCTCATCGTAGAAAGACTCACGACCCAGCGGCGTATTAATCACCAGATTCACTTTGCCAGTCTTGATGAGGTCCACGATGTTTGGCCGCCCTTCATTCACTTTGTACACTGGCTCTACATCAATCCCTGCCGCAGCGAGTGAAGCTGCTGTCCCGCGCGTCGCAATCACCTTCAACCCAGCGGCCAGAAGATCCTGCGCCACGAAGGCAACATGCCGTTTGTCATGATCGCTTACACTGATAAACACCGTGCCTTCGGTGGGCAGCCGCTGTCCTGTCGCAAGCTGCGCCTTGGCGAACGCGACTCCGAACGTCGAAGAGACGCCCATTACTTCGCCAGTCGAGCGCATCTCCGGCCCCAGGATCGTATCCACGCCACGAAATTTGGTGAAGGGAAAAACGGGCGACTTCACTGCGTAGAAATCTCCCACCGTGAGTTCTTTAATCCCATCGGTCTCGGAGCATGGAAGGTGCAGATCGCGCAGTTTTCGGCCGGTCATCAGGCGCGCGGCAGCTTTCGCCAGCGGCACGCCCGTCGCTTTGCTCACGTAAGGAATTGTACGCGACGCGCGTGGATTAACTTCCAGCACATAAACCGTGTCGCGCTGAATGGCGTACTGGACGTTCATGAGGCCCACAACGTTCAGCGCGCGCGCCAGTCGGGCCGTGTAATCGCGGACCCGGTCAAGAACCGCTGGTTTGAGCGTTACCGAAGGAAGCACGCAGGATGAGTCGCCCGAATGAATGCCTGCTTCTTCGATGTGCTCCATGATTCCTGCGATCACCACGTCCTCGCCGTCGGCCAGCGCGTCCACGTCCACCTCAATCGCGTCCTCCAAAAACTGATCAATCAGGATAGGACGCTTCGGGTCGGACGCCGTGCCCATCAGAGCGGCCTGCGCCACATAATCTTCCACCGTCTTCAGATCGTATGCGATCACCATCGCGCGGCCGCCCAGCACGTAGCTCGGCCTCACCAGCACGGGCAGCCCCACTTCTCCCGCGACACGAACAGCTTCCCGCGGTGTCAGCGCTGTTCCCGCGCGAGGCTGTGGAATCTTTAGCTCGGTGAGCAGCGCGCCGAAGCGTCGTCGGTCTTCCGCAAGATCAATCGATTCTGGATCGGTACCGATAATTTTGGCGCCATGCCGTTTCAGTTCAAGCGCCAGATTCAGTGGCGTCTGTCCGCCGAACTGCACAATCACGCCCTGCGGCTTCTCGCGATCGAGAATCTCCAGAACATCCTCAAGTGTCAGCGGTTCGAAATATAGGCGGTCCGAAGTGTCGTAATCCGTCGAGACAGTTTCCGGATTGCAATTCACCATCACTGTCTCGTACCCATCTTCTTTCAAAGCGAACGCCGCATGGCAACAGCAATAGTCAAACTCAATTCCCTGCCCGATACGATTTGGCCCGCTTCCAAGGATCACCACTTTCGGGCGGTCCACTGCGCCCGATTCATCCTCCTCTTCATAAGTCGAATAGAGATACGGCGTGAAGGATTCGAATTCCGCCGCGCAGGTGTCCACGCGCTTGAACACTGGACGCACATCCAATTCCTGGCGGCGCCCACGAACCTTTGTGGCGCTAGTTTTCCACAGCTTGGCGAGTTCTTCGTCGCTCGCCCCGGATCGTTTTGCCTCGAGCAACAACTCGCGCGGCGCAGATTCGAGTGTGGTTGCAGCAATCCGCTTGTCGAGTGCGACCATATCTTCCATCTGGCGGATGAACCACGGATCTATTCTCGTCAGCGAGCAAACTTCCTCACGCGTCATCTGGCGCTCAAGTGCCTCGAACAGCCAGTGAATCCGATCCGGGCGCGGCACGGTAAGTTTTTCGCGCAAAAGGGCGGTCGTGACTTCGGCAGGTGCCCGCCACGGCGTGTGCGGCTCGAGCGAGCGGATCCCCTTGCATAGCGCTTCTTGAAAAGTCCGCCCGATGGCCATCACTTCGCCCACCGATTTCATCTGTGTGGTAAGTGTCGAGTCGCTCCCCGGAAATTTTTCAAACTGCCATTTCGGAATTTTCACCACCACGTAATCAATCGTAGGCTCAAAACTGCAAGGCGTCTTGCGCGTGATGTCGTTCGGAATCTCATCGAGGGTCATCCCCAGCGCCAGCTTTGCCGCAACTTTCGCAATCGGAAACCCCGTGGCCTTGCTCGCCAGCGCCGAACTGCGCGACACACGCGGGTTCATCTCGATCACCACCATCCGCCCGGTTTCCGGGTCAATCCCGAACTGTATATTCGATCCGCCGGTCTCCACGCCCACTTCGCGTATGATGGCCGCAGCGGCATCGCGCATGCGCTGGTATTCTTTGTCCGTTAGCGTCTGGGCCGGTGCCACCGTGATGGAATCCCCCGTGTGAATTCCCATGGGGTCGAAATTCTCGATCGAGCAGATCACCACGAAGTTGTCGCGAAAGTCGCGCATCACTTCGAGTTCATATTCCTTCCAGCCAATCACCGATTCCTCGATCAGCGCCTGATGAACCGGGCTGGCATCGAGTGCGCGTGCGATCGCATCCGCAAATTCCTCATGATTGTACGCAATTGATCCTCCCGTTCCTCCAAGCGTGAATGACGGCCGAATCACTATGGGATAGCCGAGCTGATCCGCCAGCTTGACCGCGGTCGGGACATCGTTGACCACCTCCGACGCGGGAACTTCCAACCCGATTTTGCGGCACACGTCCTTAAAGAGCAGCCGGTCTTCCGCAATGCGAATTGCGCGCAACGACGCACCAATCATCTTCACATTGTATTTTTCAAGGACCCCGCTCTCGGCTAGTTCGACGGAAAGATTCAATCCCGTCTGCCCGCCTACCGTCGGGAGCAACGCGTCCGGCCGCTCCGTGGCGATAATTGCCTCGAGATATTCCTTCGAAAGCGGCTCGATGTACGTGCGGTTCGCGATTTCCGGGTCCGTCATGATCGTCGCGGGATTCGAATTCACCAGCACCACTTCGTAACCCTCGGCACGGAGTGCCTTGCACGCTTGCGTGCCCGAATAATCGAACTCGCACGCCTGACCGATGATGATCGGCCCCGATCCGATAATCAGAATCTTCTTGATGTCAGTGCGTTTCGGCATTGTCTATTGGTCACCGAAAGGACGAGGTTTCAACCCCGTCGTCTCGTCGACAGTCTTGATTGGGGCTTCAACAGCGGCCTTCCATTTCGATCTGACCTGTCATGCCCCCGTTTTCATCAGCGCCATGAAATCATCGAACAAATAACGCGCGTCGTGTGGCCCGGGTGACGCTTCGGGATGATATTGCACGCTGAACAGTGGCAACGAGCGGTGTCGCATGCCCTCGTTCGTGTGGTCGTTCAAATTCACGTGCGTGATTTGCACATCGCTCGACGGAAGCGAATCAGGATCCACGCAGAACCCATGGTTCTGCGCCGTGATTTCCACTTTCTCAGTCAGCAGGTTTTTCACCGGATGATTCGAGCCGTGGTGACCAAATTTCAGTTTGAAAGTGCGTCCGCCCAGCGCTAGACCGCAGAGCTGATGCCCCAGGCAAATCCCGAAAATCGGGACGCGCCCAAGCAGCTGTCGAATATTCTGAATGGCATAACCGATCGGCTCGGGATCACCCGGCCCATTCGAGAGAAAAACGCCGTTCGGCTTGAGCGCGAGTACATCTTCCGCGGAAGTCTGCGCCGGGACCACAACCACCTTGCAGCCGTGGTCCGCAAGAAGCCGCAAAATGTTTTGCTTGATTCCAAAATCGTAGGCGACCACACGGTAGTGCGCCCCTCCCTCGCGTCCCGACGGTTTCTCGAGAATCGGCGCGGCGAGATCAATCGAGCCGCGCGCCCAATCATATTTCTTCTCGCAGGTCACGCGGCTCGCAAGTTCCAGCCCCGCCATCGTGGGAATCGCGCGCGCCTCAGCCACCAATTTTTCGGCTCGAGTCCCGTCCGTGGCCACAATGCCCCGCAACGCCCCCACCTCCCGCAAATGCCGCACCAGCGCGCGCGTATCCAGATCCCAGATCACCGGCACGCCATGCCGCTCGAGATACTGCTGCGCGGATTCCGTCGATCGCCAGTTCGATGCCAGCGCCGAAAATTCACGCACCACTAGCCCCTCAATGTAAGGCTTCCCGGATTCCTCGTCATCGTGATTGGCTCCCACGTTGCCGATGTGCGGGTAAGTGAGGCACACAATTTGCCCTGCGTAACTTGGATCGGTGAAAACTTCCTGGTAACCGGTGAGGGAGGTATTAAAAACGACTTCGCCGCCACGACGGGTGCGAGCTCCCGCCCCGCGCCCGTTAAAGACTCGCCCGTCCTCGAGCGCGAGAATCGCGCGAACTGCGGGGGCCTGACTCAGTGTGTCCTCCAGAAAAGTTCATCGCGACGCCGCGTTTACCGTCGAAGTGGAAGTGAGCGAACCGAAGTGGTCCACTGGCCAGTAGGCAAAAACGGCCTTGCCATAAATAAACTGCCGCGCCACCGGCCCAAACACGCGCGAATCGTTCGAGCTGTCTCGATGGTCGCCCATCACAAAAAAGTTGTCGGGCGGCACAGTCATGGGCGGATAGCTCGCGCCATCGAGATAATTCGTTGGAACGTAAGGCTCTATCAGCTCTCTGCCGCCAACAAAAAGACGACCGGCGCGCAGCTCGACCGTCTCTCCAGGCAATGCCACCACGCGCTTGATAAACGATTTCGAGCGATCCAGCGGATACCAGAAGACAACCACATCGCCGCGCTCGATCGGCTCAAAGCGATACACAAATTTGTTGATGAAGATTCGTTCTTGATCGCTCAGCAGCGGCGCCATGCTCGTGCCTTCCACCTTCACAGGCTGGTACAGAAAAATGATGATCACCAGCGCAAGGCCAAGCGCGACAGCAAGATCTCGCGTCCAACTGCGCAATTCACGGCGGAATTGAGGCAGTGGTGCGTTTTCGGGGGTAGCGGAGTCTCCAGGATTGGAAATGTCTAGCATCCGAGTCCTTAATATTTATATCACGCCGGGGCGAGGTGAGCCAAGCCACCAAAGGCTATTCTGGACTAAGCGCAAAACGGAGGACAGCAAGCGCCGCAAGGACAGCAGTCTCAGTTCGAAGAATATTTTCACCGAGCGAAGTTTCAATGAAGCCGCTGGCGCGCGCGCTCGAAATTTCATCGTCCGTCCAACCCCCCTCGGGCCCGATCGCCAGCGCGGCGGATGACGCCTTCACCCCTCGAAGGACCTCTCGCAGCGGCTTGGCTTCCCGTCGTTCGGAAAAGAATAACCTAAGCGTGGCCCCGGACTGCGCGAATGCGTTGGCAGGACGCACCGCGCCGCGCTCGGCGCCCAAAACTGGTGAGCGCAGCCGTCGCGATTGTTGCGCGGACTCGAATACGATCTTTTCCCAGCGCGCTCGCCGCTTCCCGGCTGCTGCCACGAGTGGCTTGTCGCTGCGAGCCGCAGCCAGCGGGACAATTTCAGTTACGCCCAACTCGGTTGCCTTTTCCAGGCACCATTCGAAGCGATCAAATTTGACAACAGCAATCAGCAGATGAAGATGCAGCCAGGGTTCGCGCGCCGGAATGTGATCCACCAGCGAAAATTCAATTCGGTTTTCGCCTCGCTTCGAAAGCGCCACTCGTTCAACGCGCCCCAGCCACACGCTGTTGCCATCGCTCAACTCGCAGAGCTGCCCTGGCTCGGCCCGCAGGACGCGCCCGAGATGCTCGGCAGCATCGCCACGCAAGGTCGCAGAGTTGGCCTCAAAGCGATCAACGAAGAATCGGCGCCGCATCGGATAATCTTAACCGACGCGCGCAAATGCAGCTACCGTGGAACACAGCTGAAACTGGCATGCGCAATTGGTATTGGGGAAAGCGACCATCACGGGGAACGCCGCTTCTAGGTGTGAACTCAGCCAAAAATATCCTTCACCTTGTCGAAAAAGCTGGAAGACCGCTCTTCCGGCTTGTTCTCCACCTTCATCGTTTGCCCAAGTTGTTCGAGCACTCGCCGATGCTCCTTGCTGAGCTTCGACGGAATCACCACGCGGATGTTCACGTAAAGGTCGCCACGCCCGCCATGCGGATTAGGCAAGCCCTTCGACTTCCTGCGAAAAATCTGGCCCGATTGCGTGCCCTCTGGAATTTCGAGCTCTTCTTCTCCACTCAGTGTCGGCACTTTCACCGTCGCGCCCAGCGCGGCCTGCGTGATGCTGATTGGAATCGTGCAAAACAGATCAGCGCCGCGCCGCTCAAACACCGCGTGTTCTTTCACTTCAAGAAAAATGTAAAGGTCGCCGGCTGGGCCGCCATTTGTGCCCGGCTCACCGTGACCGGCCATGCGCAATCGCGTGCCGGAATCAACGCCTGCTGGGACGCCCACTTCCAGCGTGCGTTCCCGCGCGATGCGCCCCTGCCCGCGGCATTGCGTGCACGCTTCGCGAACCACCTGCCCCGCTCCAGCGCAAGCTGGACAGGTGCGCGTGATCGAGAAGAATCCCTGTGTGTACGACATCTGCCCACGCCCGCCGCACGTTTTGCACGCCGACATTCCTGTGCCGGGCTTCGCACCGGTGCCGTGACAGCTCTCGCACGATTCCATCCGCGAAACGCGAATTTTCGTGTTCACTCCGGTGGCGGCTTCCTCGAAGCTCAACGACATGTCATATCGCAGATCGGCCCCGCGCTGTCCTCGCTGCCCACGCCCCCGCCGGCGGCCGCCGCCAAAAATATCTTCAAATCCGAACAGGTCACCGAAAATGTCCTGAAAATCCTCGAAAATCGTCGCATTGAATCCAGAACTCGGATCGAACCCTCGGCTATCCAGTCCGGCATGCCCCAGCCGATCATAAATCGGCCGCTTCTGAGGATCGGAAAGCACGCTGTATGCTTCTGTCGCCTCTCGGAAATAGTGCTCCGCCTCATCCTTTTTTTCCGGATTGCGGTCTGGATGCCACTTCAGCGCCGCTTTGCGATACGCAGACTTAATCTGATCTGACGAACAATCGCGCGCCACGCCAAGAACTTCGTAGTAATCCCGTTTGGTGCTGGTTGCCATAGTTCACTTTTCCCTCAGTTTTCTCTTTTTCCCGCCGCAGCGGCATGCGTGGCCACCCGCACCATTGCCGGCCGCAACACGCGTCCATGAAACACATATCCGGGTTGCATTTCTCCGATCACCGTCCCATCTGAGTGCTCGCTGGTTTCAACTCGCTCAATCGCATGATGAAAGTGCGGATTAAATTCCTTGCCAGCAGACTCGATCCGCTCGAGCCCCTGCTTAGTCAGTGCTTCCGAGAGTTGTTTGTAGATCAGCTCGAATCCTTTGCGATATTCCGCGTAGGCTGGGTCATCCTGCACGGCGAGCGCCCGTTCAAACGCGTCTAGAACTGGCAGCAGCTTTTCCACCAGCGCTTCGATTCCGCGATGCCGCTCCTGTTCGCGTTCCTTCTCCACACGCTTTCGGTAATTTTCAAAATCCGCCTGCCGCCGCACCAGGGTATTCATCAATTCCTGCTTCTCAGCCTGGAGCTTCTCAAGCTGTTCTGCCACCGTAGGATCGCCACCGGAGGCAGGTTGCGCTTGTGCATCCGCAGCAGCGGCAGTTCCGCCAGCTACCACGCCAAAACCGGCGTTCTCTTTATCAGGGTGTTTATGCGACGCCAAGAAAGTCAGCTCCCTTCCTGATTGTCGGAGAAAAATTGCGACATGAAAGCCACAGCCGTGATCACCCGCTCATAATGCATGCGCATCGGCGCCAGAATTCCCAGGGTTCCCTGTGCTTGATCCTTCGAGGTGTACGACGCGGAAACCAGCGCGAGATTTTTTCCTGCATTGGTCATCTTATCCAGTCCCAATTCCACATGCACCGGCTCCGGCGCCTCAATGCACCCGCTCAAGAGCGCGATCAAGCGGTCCTTCTCGTCGATAGCTTCCAGCAATTCCCGCAACTGCTCCTGATTTGTAAACTCCGGCGACGAAGCAAATTGCGCCGCCCCTTCCACATACACCTTGCGATCCGCGTTATCCCCAAGGACGATCGGATCGCAAAGCAACAGCGCATCACCGGCCAGCTTTCCGTACTGCTCGCGGTCGCGCTCCAGTTGCAGTCGAAGATCCGCGCGCATAGCTTCCAGCGTCCATCCCACATAGTGGCCATTAATGTGCGCGGCAATGCGGTCGAGATCTTCTTGTAGAAATGGCCGCTCTGGACGAATGAATTTATCGCGCGTCAGCCCCCCAGCAGTGACCAGAACGATTAGAACTCGCGTGTCCGGCAGCAGCAGGAATCGTACGTGCTCTACAACGCTCAGTGCCAGCGGCGGCGAAATAAAAATTCCCAGCCCGCGCGAAACCGCTGCCAGCACGTGGCTGGCGCGCTCCATCACCGCTTCAGGCGTTTGCGCCGCCTCGAGTTCTCTGCGGATCCATTGCCGGTCTTCGGGACTGGCTGTGGCCTGTGCCGCCACCTGCTCCACAAAAAACCGGTAGGCAGACGCCGTTGGGACGCGCCCAGCAGAAGTGTGCGGCTGGTAAAGATAGCCTTCATCTTCCAGATCAGCCATCACGTTCCGCACCGTAGCAGAACTCAGTGGCTCAATGTGCCGCCGCGCAATGCTCCGTGAAGACACAGGCTCCCCCGTCTCGATATACACGCGGACCAAGTCAGTCAAAATCTGCTGGTGCCGTTTCTGCTGTAGAACCGTAGGACTCATAGTTTCGTAAGTGCTTCTGCGGCGCCGCCTCTCAACGCGGAGGAGCACAACTGCCCTGATTAGAGTTTAATCGGCGTAACCCGAAGCGTCAACTTTGCCCCAATAATTTGGTGCTCAAAAAGCACGCGGCGCGGCCCATCCAAGACGCTGAAATCCTGCGTTGAAGCCTTGCACCGCCCTGCCGCGTGCCATATGCTGTGCACCTCATTGCGCAGCGTGCACCTCGAGACATTGAAAAACGCACTCAAAAGCGAGATCGGACTCAAGATGCGCCACACCTGGCTGGCGATCCTAACCGGAATCGCTGCCTGCTTTCTCGCGGTGCTTCCCTCAAATGCGTTTCCGACTCCCCAGGCCAAGACGAAAATCGCTGCCAACCATGACGCGCTTTCAGTCCGCGTAGTGGCCTACAAAATCGAAGCCGCGCTCGACCCCGCGAAGCACACCATCAAGGCAACTGAAACCCTCACCTACCACAATCTCACCGGCCAACCTCAGCAGACATTTCCATTCCATCTCTATCTCAACGCCTTTCAGCCGCACTCCACCTGGGTCAACGAAGCCCACCGTGATCGTCCCGACGATGAGTGGAAGCCCGAGCACTTTGGCTCGATTGTCATCGATCACCTGGCGGTCACTGGCATGGGCGACGTCACCAACAAAATGCAATTTATTCATCCCGACGACGACAACGCCGACGACCGCACGGTCATGCAAGTAACGCTTCCGAAGCCCATCCCTCCAGGCGCGGACGTTCAATTCACCATCACCTTTACCGACAAACTTCCGGAAGTCGTCGCCCGCACCGGATATCTTCGCGATTTCTACATGGTCGGGCAGTGGTTCCCAAAAATCGGCGTGTGGTGGAAAGGCGGATGGAATTGTCATCAGTTCCATGCCAGTACTGAATTTTTCGCTGACTTTGGTACGTTCGATGTGCAGCTCACTCTGCCGCAAAATGAAATCGTCGGGGCCGGTGGCGACCTCGTCTCCAGCGCCAATAATCCCGATGGCACCAAGACTCTCGCCTTTCACTCCGAGGATGTTCATGATTTTTCCTGGGCCGCCAGCCCCAGTTTTCGCGTAGTCGAAGATTCCTGGACCGGAAGCGCCGGCACCGTCCAGATTCACTTGTTGATGTCTCCGGGCAACATGAAGACCGCTCCACGTTATTTGCAAGCGCAGAAGGGCTCGCTAAAGCTCTACGACGACTGGATCGGCCCCTATCCTTACGACCGCATCACCATTGTAGATCCCCCGCATGGCGGAATTGAGGCCGGCGGAATGGAGTATCCGACCCTTTTCACCGCGGACACTGCCTGGCTCATGCCAAAGGGCGTGCTGCTCCCGGAAAACGTCGTCGTCCACGAATTCGGTCACCAGTATTGGTACGGCATGGTGGCCACCAACGAGTTCGAGGAAGCCTGGCTCGATGAAGGCATTAACACCTACATGGAAGCAAAAATCATGGACGCCATGTATGGCAGGGACACCTCCGTGTTCCGCTCGCGTTTTGCGACTCTCGGTGAATTGGAAGACCAACGCGCCGGTATTGTCGTGCCCGGTTACTTGGGACGGCCCGATACCGACCCGATCACGCGCTTCGGCTGGCGCTTTTACAATGACTCCGCATACGGCAGCGTCACCTACTCAAAGACCTCGCTCGTCCTGCGAACTCTGGAAAAGATCATCGGCGAAGATACGATGCGCCGCGCGTTGCACACTTATTTCCTGCGCTACCGCTTTACGCATCCCACAGGTGAAGATTTCCTCAAGACCATCGAGGAAGTTTCCGGCAAGGATCTACGCTGGTTTTTCGATCAAGCTATCTATGGGACAAATATCCTCGATTACGAAATCCTGGATGCTCAGTCCGAGTTGCTGAATCCCGAAAAATCAAGAGACGCCAAATCGTCGCCCCCTCCGGACATCTATCGCACTACTGTCGATGTCCACCGCAAAGGCGATTTCATTCTCCCTGTCGAAGTGCAAATCAAATTTGACGATGGCAAAACAATCCTCGAACACTGGGATGGGCGCGACCGCTGGGCTCGATATACATACGACCGCTCGGCGCAGCTCGTCTCAGCAGAAATTGATCCCGAGCATAAAGTGCTTCTCGATTTGAATCTCTACAACAATAGCTACCGCGCTCGGGGAGACAGGCGAGCCAGCCGCAAGCTCTCTAATATCTGGATGTTCGTGGCGGAGTGGTTCGCGCAATTGCTGGCGTGGTTCACCTAAACGACGCGCTGGCTCCCAAAACCTGAGTCAGGTAAAGAAGAGGTCCGCGAGATGGCAGAGACAAAGCCAAAAACATTTCTAGCCGGCGCAGCGCTCGTGTGGCGGCGTCAGCGAGTGCTTTGGCTCCTCTATTTCGCCAACTTGCTCCTGGCCTTCGTTGGGACTCGCGCTACCGTGGAGCGCACTAGAGAGATCCTGAATCACAGCCTGGCCGCAGACAGCCTGATCCACGGATTCAGTCTAGGCGCGTATTTCGAATTGAAGCTTCACCCCGGCTTGCCCTTCAATGCGTCGCGCTCGATGATGTTCTATTCCGCCGCCCTCTTCACATTGTTCATGCTGTTCGCCACCGGCGGCGTGCTAACGGCATATTTTGAAGATCGGCGCATCACGACGGGAGAATTCTTCCGGGCATGTGGTGACCATTTCTGGCGCTTTTTGCGATTGATGCTCTGGTTCGCAGTTGCATTGATCCCCGTCGGAATCTTGATGGCGGTCGCCGGCTTCGCTTACCGCAGAGTTGACCATCAGTCCATATCGCCCTTTCCCGCTGTCCATCTTTTCGAAGTTGCGGGCGCATTAATCGTGTTGCTGCTGATGTGTTTGCGGCTGTGGTTTGATATGGCGCAGGTGATCGCCGTCGCGGAAGGCGAAACAAATATGCGACGCGCGCTAAAAAGCTCCGCCTTCCTGCTACGCGATAATTTCGGTTCGCTCTTCTGGTTGTACCTTCGGATTAGTTTGCTGGGATGGATTGGATTTGCACTCGGACTTCATATCTGGATGGACCATCTGCCACCTGAAGCCACCACCGCTGCCCTCTTGTTGAGCCAGGCGACCCTTGCCGTCGGGTTGGCAATCCGCCTGTGGCAGCGCGCTAGCGAAGCGCTGTGGTACCGCGAACACTCGACCACGCTCAGCGTGCCTGTGCCGTCGCCTGAACCCTTGCCCGCCACCCTTCCCGACTCGGAATTACAACCGGTCTGATCAAAAATGTTTTCTGGATCCGGCTCAACCTTCCAGCCATCACCAAATGCGGCAGCGCTGCGCTTCCGGCCTTACCATCTCTGAATTCGAGTTGCATCCGAACGCCTTCGCGAATGCCGGGATATTCGACATCGGTCCGTTCACGCGAAAGCGGTCCACAGGATGTGGATCGGTGTTGACGATCACGCGCATTCGTTCCGGACGCGTGCTCCCTGCCCACACTTGCGCCCATCCCAGAAAGAATCTCTGGTCCACAGTGAAGCCATCAATCGCTGCCGGACTAGGCTTGCCCTCCAGCGATTTCTGAAGCGCGTTTTGCGCGATCGTCAAGCCTCCAAGGTCAGCGATACTCTCCCCTTCCACCAACTTTCCATTTTCGTTCAATCCCGGCTCGACCACGAAACCATCGAATTGCTTCACAATGCATTGGCCCCGCGCTTCAAAATTCTTCAAATCCTCCTCTGTCCACCAATTCTTCAAATTCCCCTGCGCGTCAAATTTGCTTCCCTGATCATCGAAGCCGTGCGTCAGTTCGTGGCCGATCACCGCGCCCATTGCCCCGTAGTTCATGGCATCATCGCGGTTCGGATCGTAAAACGGCGGCTGGAGAATTCCCGCAGGAAACACAATCTCGTTCCGCAACGGATTGTAGTAAGCATTCACGGTTGGCGGAGTCATGGTCCACTCCGCCCGGTTCATCGGTTTGCCTATCTTCCCCACATCATAGGCGTTCTCGAAATCGTTTCCGCGACGCACATTTTCAACATATGCGCCACGGTCCACGCGAAACCCAGAGTAGTCGCGCCATTTGTCCGGATAGCCGATCTTCAGTTGAATAGCGACCAGCTTTTTCAGCGCCTGCTCGCGTGTCGCAGGACCCATCCAATCCAGGGTCGAGAGGTCTTCGTGCAATGCCGCAATCAGATTCTTCACCATCGCCAGCGCGCGGGCCTTCGCTTCCGGCGGAAAGGCGCGTTGCACATAAATTTGGCCGAGCGCTTCGCCTAGCTGCCGGTCCGTTGATTCCACGCAACGCCGCCAGCGCGGTAACATCTCTTTTTGCCCCTCGAGCGTTTTCCCGTAGAAATTGAAATTCTCTTCCACAAATTTTGCGGGCAGCGCCGCCGCCACCGAATGAATCAGGTGCCATCGCATGTACGCCTTCCAATCGTCCAAGGAAACAGAAGTCAGCGCTGTATTCACGGCAGCGAAAAAGTCTGGCTGCCCCACATTGATTTCCGTAACCGTGGGCGCCCCGACCTCCTTGAAGAAACTTTCCCAGGCCACGTTCGGCGCCAGCTCGCGAAGCTTTGCTACCGGCATCTTGTGATAGATCTTATCCGGGTCGCGCAGGTCCACGCGGTGCATCGAGGCGTTTGCCAGTGACGTCTCGACGCTGATCACTGTTTTTGCTTCCGCAGCGGCGGTTTGGCTCTCATCGCCGAGCAGCTTGAACATATTTGTGACATGCAGGAGGTACGCCTCGCGGAGTTGCTTGTCTTTTTCTTGGTCGCGTGTGTAGTAATCTCGATCTGGAAGCCCCAGGCCTCCCTGTGCCACTCCTGCAATCATCTGCGCGCTGTTTTTGAAATCCGGTTCCGAACCGAAGCCGAATACCGCATTCACTCCCGTGCGTTGTAAACGCGCAATCTCCGCTTGCAATGTTGCCACATCCTTCACATCGGCAATGCGTTTGAATTCCGCATCGAGTGGCTTCAATCCTGCGGATTCGATTTGGCTTTCATCCATGCAACTGGCGTAGAAATCGCCCACCTTCTGCCAATTCGATCCGGCCGTGGCCTTGTTGTCCTTAGCCGCCTCCTCCAGAATGGTATGAAGCACATCTTCATTGTGATCGCGCAGAATCGTAAAGGATCCCCAGCGCGAATAGGCTGGCGGTATCGGATTGTTTTTGATCCATCCACCTGCTGCAAAATGGAAAAAGTCATCGCAAGGCGAAATCGACCGGTCCAGATTCGCGAGATCGAATCCGTGGCCCCCCTGGTCTGCGCTCCCAGAAAAACCCCCACAGCCTGAATACCTTGAGGAGGAGACAACTGTATCTGCGACAGATTCCACTTTTTGCGCACTTGCTCCCGCCGAAATTGCCAGCAACAGCGCACCAACAAAGACCATTTGAATGAAGCGCATCATTTTTCCTCGCTTTGATTTTCCGCAAATGGCGCGGGGGTAAGAGCGAAATACTTCCGCGCAGACGGGCAGTATACTCATAGATTCTTGCGCATTCGGATTTCGCCCCAGGCAGGAAACTGCCCGCCCGCCACATTGCCGCTCCCATTCTGATGCCCGCTCAGTGACCTGTCAATCGCACAACCAGGCCCTGAGCGAGCGCGTCATGTCAGATCACCAGATGCGGCAACGCTCGCCTTCCTTGCGGACCATTGGCGATTTTTCGTTGCATGCGAATACCTTCGCAAATTCTGGCGTGTTGGCCAGCGGTCCAAACGTCCGGAATTTGTCGATGGGATGCACGTTGGTCTGCGCAATCAACCGGGCATATTCCGCTCT
>Ga0210384_10002835_pt1 | contig 20653 bp, 19 predicted proteins | sample IncBWH2MmetaG_FD_160574 | JGI IMG/M metagenome (GOLD analysis project Ga0210384, IMG submission 160574) | Forest soil microbial communities from Barre Woods Harvard Forest LTER site, Petersham, Massachusetts, United States - Inc-BW-H-2-M | ecosystem: Environmental > Terrestrial > Soil >...
AATTCTCACCTCAGCCCCGAGCGCCGTCAGCCACGCGGCGATTTCTCTGTGACAATCGTGCATCGGCGTGGAAAGAAAAGTCCGCCGCGTGCTGCCAGGATCTTCACTGAAGCGAGCCAGCTTCCGGCAGCGGGCGATGACTTCTTCCGCACGATTTGTCGTCTCACCCGTAGTCCGCACTGGATCCTATCGTTGCCGCCAACCACACCTCGCCGGCTCAAGCCTGACGGATGACCTTCGCCGCCCCCCAACCGATCAACACCAGGGCGACAAGAATCTGCCAACTATATGTGTTCCCGTAAGTGGCCACAGGAAAATGATTGCTGAGCATGATAAAAACGACCGGCACAGCCATGAACGTATTGTGCTTGGATCGCAGTTTGGCCTGAGCTCCGAGTGCGGGATCGAACGTGGCGCCGGCTGCGGCTGCAGCGATCATCTTGCGCTGCGCCGGAAGAATTCGTTCCCAGACATTGAGGGTCATGATGGTCCCAAACATCGCTCCCACGTGGATGTAAGCCGCGCGTCCGCTGAAAACATGGACCAGGCCGTACGCGAACGAGGCCGTCATGATCAGTGAAAATATCGCGAATCCAATCGCGGACCTGCCCAGCGACGACCGTAGTGCCAGATCGTAGATGATCCAACCGAGAATTAGCACTCCGATTCCGATAGCGATGCCGCGCGCCTGCGAGATGTCTGCTATGTCTGGATCGATCAATCCTCCGCTGAAGTAATAAACCAGGAACATCAGGACGATTCCACTCAGCCAGGTCATGGCCGCTTCCCAGCGGAACCAGTGAACTTGCTCCGGTCCGACTCGCAGCGACTTCTGCTTCTCAACCGTGTAGAAACCGCCGCTGTGGACCATCCAAAGTGCTACGGGTGTGCCTTTCGCGTTCCTCTCAAGTTTTCCGAATTGGCCGTCGAGCCAGGTGAAGTAATAGGTCTGGCCAACCCACATGATTGCGGCGAAGACGTGAAACCACCGCACCAGAAGATTGAGCCACTCCCGGACGGAAGACGTCACGCTGACTCCTCATCATTTTTTAGCATGGTGGTCATGGGCTCAGGTCCCCCGGTACGTCGTGTATCCATTTGGGCTCAGCAGAAGCGGGATATGAAAATGGGTCTCGCCGTCCCGCACTTGAAACGTAACTTCGACCACGGGATACAGGGCTGCGGTTTTTGTAGCCGCAAAGTAACTCTCCGTATCAAATGCCAGGCGGAAAAGCCCCGCCGACTGAACGTCGTCATCCGGGAGCAACTGATTGCAACGGCCGTCCTGGTCCGTGCGGGCCGAGCCCAGCAGCAGCCAGTTCCCCGACTTCTCCCACCGCTCCAGGCGCACCAGCACACCGGTGGCCGGCTTACCCAGCGCCGTGTCCAGAACGTGAGTTGAAATTCGCTTCATTCCGAGAGCCATTTTGTCAGGCGAATGCGTGTGATCTGTCGCTGCTGCTCGGCTGCTTCGCGAAGTTCTGTTGGTCCGTCATTCCGCATCCGACGCCGAAGAATTTGCAGAATTTCCGGCGCTGATTTTCCCGTAGCACACACGATAAAGATATGGCGAAAGCGTTGTTCGTATTCCTGATTTGCCTCCGCCAGCGCGATCTTCACGGCATCACCCGCAACAGCGACCTTCTGTTGCTCCTGAGTTGACCAAGTGACAGACCGAGCTAACGCCGGCTGTGCCGCGCGCGACTCGCCGATCCGAGGATGACTACGAAACGCCTCCATCCAGTCCTCCGCAGTCAGATTACTCCAGGTTTCGTCGCACGCTGCTAGCAGAGTGGTTACGTCCGAAAACGGTCTTCGCGCCGCCATGACACCAGCCCAGGCCCTTGAGCCGCAGCAAGGCAGGATTTCCCTCACCGCGTCCTCGACCGGAGCGGCATTCCATTGCGCCAGCACTCCGCTCATGTGCGGTTCTCACCCGCGCTCAGCTTCTCGAGAAATTCCACCACTAGATTCCCCGCCACCGCCGACCGATATCTTGCGTTCGATCGAATGTCGTCGATCGGCTGAATCTCTGCGACCCCCGCTTTCCTCGCCAGGGTCAAAAGTAATGAGTCAATCGGCCTTCCCGTCACCAGTCGTTCTGTTTCCGTCAACCGAATCGGGACAGGGGCAACACTCCCCAGCGCGATGCGAACATCTTCTATTACCCCGCTGGTACACTGCCCCAGCGCCGCAATGCACACTTTCGAAATGGCCTGCGCGTTGCGTGCTCCAACCTTGCGAGTGTAAGCAAGATGTCCCGAAAATCGACGCGCCAGGCAAATCGTTCGAACCAGCTCGTCCGACGCCAGCTCCATTTGTTTGTAACCTGTATGGAAGTTCCTGTACGGCACTCTTCGCTCCCCGCGAACTGACACCAATATGAGTTCAGCCTCGTACACCAACAGAGCGGGCAGGGAGTCTGCTGCAGGTGATGCGTTTACGATATTGCCACCCAGTGTGCCGCGATTCTGGTTCGCAATTCCGCCAGTCCATGCGGCCGCGCGGGCCAGCAGCGTGAACTCGCGTTGCACCGACTCGTGCTCACGCAAATCGGTGTAGGTGCATCCGGCGCCGATCCGAATTTCGTCGGGCAATACTTCAATACACCGCAGTTCTGGAAGATTCCAGATGCTGACCAGTTTCCGCGCTGGAAGTTTCCCGGCAGCATACTGCACCATCACATCCGTGCCGCCGGCGATCGGCAGCCACCCGCCGGGGTCGGCCGCCAGCAGAGACAACACAGCCTGCAAGCCGGCGGGCGCGACGAGTTGATAGTCCGTGGGATTCGACCTCATGAATTGGCCCCGCGTCGCGCTGCTTCCGCCACAGCTTCAAAAATCTGGATGTAGCCGGTGCAGCGGCAAAGGTTCCCGGAAAGTCCTTCTCTGATCTCGTCCATCGTGGGATCCGGTTTTCGGCGCAACAGATGGTGGGCCGCCAGGATCATTCCCGGCGTGCAGATACCACACTGCGCACCTCCGCACGTCAGGAAAGCCTCCTGTAGACGATCCAACTGCGCGCCTGCGGCCAGCCCTTCGATGGTAACGATGTCCGCACCCTCGGCCTGAAGCACCGGTACGAGGCAGCTATTCACTAGGGCGCCGTTTAACAACACGGAGCAGGAACCGCACTCGCCTTCGCCACATCCTTCCTTGGCGCCGGTCAATTCAAGCTGGTGTCGCAATACGTCCAGCAATCTTTCCATGGGATAGACGCGTACGGTCTTCAACTCTCCGTTCACGGTAAATGAAAGGTCGCACGGGGCGGGACTTCCCGATGAGAGAGACCCGGTCATCGCACCCCACCAGCCGCGTGCGGTTCGCGGTCACCAACGAGCGCTTCGAAGATGTCTTCCGGAAGCAGTGGGATTGAATTGAAACGAACTTTAACTGCGTCTTCTGCGGCGTTGAGGATCGCCGGGGCTGGACCGTCCATGGGCAACTCGCCGATTCCCTTCGCGCCAAATGCTCCATGAATGTTTCCCATCTCCTCAAAGAACACGCGGATGGGAGGGAGGTCGGCGGAAGTCGGCATAATGTAATTCGTCATCTGGCCGTTTTGCATGCGGCCATTTTGCCAAATCACTTTCTCGTACAGCGTGTATCCAATTCCCTGCGCGATGCCGCCCGCAATCTGCCCACGGGCCAAAACCGGATGCAGCACCTTGCCAACTTCCTGCACTGCCACAAAGTCGTCGATCGAGGCAGTGTAGCTTGTCAAGTCGACTGTCACTTCCGCGACATAGACCGCCCAGGCAAAAGCCGCGTACGCCTCGCCACGATATTTGTCATCATCCCAGAACACATCAGCCGGCGCTTCGTAGCGTACCCATGATCGGAACGAACCGCGGGTTGCCATCTGACTTCGACACGCGGCTCGAAATTCCTCCGGGGAGTACGAATCGCCCATCAGTCCACTCGCGACAAGAGTCTGCTTGATTCCAAGCGCAGCCGATTGCACCAATTTTCCGACAACCATGACAGTTCGCGACGCTACTGTCGGACCGCTGTTCGGCACTTCGTTCGTATCCGCCTGGGCAATCTCGACGTTCTCATAGGGCAGCCCAAGGGCTTCGGCCGCGATCTGGCATAGAACTGTTTTCGTGCCCTGGCCAAATTCCGTGCTTGAAACCAACACCCTCACCCGGCCATCGGCACATCCTTCCACTCCAACCACCGAGCCCAGATTGCGCTCGCCCGAACCCGTGAATCCCGCTCCGTGCAGAAAAGCTGCGATGCCCATTCCCTTCTTACTCGTGCTTGTCTCATTCTCTTTTGCGAAGCGTTGTTTTTTAGCTTCATAGTCGGAAAGTTTCAGTGCGCGATCAAGAATCTGTTCCATATCGATGGGCTCGCGCACCGTCTGTTCGGTGGTTGTCATCTGCCCCGGCTTCAGAAAGTTTCGCTTTCGAATTTCGATTGACGACAACCCCACAACTTCCGCGATACGATCCATATGCCGCTCCAGCGCGAAGAGACTCTGGGGAGCACCAAAGCCACGAAAGGCCCCGTGGGGTGGGGTGTTGGTGGCTATCGCCCTAGCTTTTATCCGCACGTTGGGCCAGTAGTAGGCGCCGCCGGCGTGGATCGTGGCGCGTGAAAGCACCACGGAAGAGAGGGTTGCATAAGCGCCGCCGTCGACCGTAAATTCAATTTCCCCGCCTAGTATTCTCCCGTCTTTGTTTACCGCCGTGCGGTGGCGCGTCCGCGAAGGATGCCGTTTGGTGGTGGCTACCATGTCTTCCATGCGGTCATAAATAATTTTCACGGGACGCCCGGATTTGATCGCGAGTAACGCAGTGTGCGCCGCAATCATCGAGGGGTATTCTTCCTTCCCGCCGAAGGCTCCCCCAGTCTCCATCTGCACCACGCGAACTTTATCCGCCGCCAAATTGCACAGCGCCATCAAAGCCTTATGCACGTAATAAGGGCATTGCAACGAGCCCCACACCGTGATTCCCTGCTGCGGATCGAAGCTCGCGATCATCCCGTTATTTTCGATGTAGAGCTGCTCCTGCGCGCCCGTCCAATATTCACCTTCGACGATGTGGTCGGCCTTCTCCCACACGCCATCGACTTCGCCTTTCTCTACCCGGTAGGTCTTGAAGGTGTTGTCCGCGCCCCAAATGATTTGGGAATGACTCTCACTTTCTTCCATGGTGAACACTGCGGGAAGCTGCTCGTATTCGATCGAAACTGCCTGCACAGCTTGAGGGAGGAGGTGCCGGTTCGGGTGCGCCAGCAGGAGAATCGGCTCTTCGGGATGATTCACGAGGCCGTCGGCTAGGCATGGCTGATCGTCGGCGATCAGCGCAATGACATTTTTTCCCGTGATGTCCCTAGCGGTGACGACCACGAATTCGTTCCAGGCAATTCCCGGCCCAAATGCAATTGTCCTGATCCTGCCCCGCGGAACCTGACTACGAACGGTCGCACCGTAAAGCATGCCGGGCAGCGTCATATCATCGACGTACTGTGCATGTCCCGTAACTTTGTCACGTCCCTCCTTGCGTGGGACGGACACTCCGACGATGCGCTCACCGGTCATAGAAATTGATTATCGCACCCCGCCCGCGCGGGCTACGGCCGCCACTCCCGCCCGCCCGGCTTTCCGGGAAAGTCGCCTTCCGCAAACACCAGCCGCCCCCGCAGATACGTGGCTTTCACCACTCCGCGCAAAGTTTTGCCCAAATACGGTGACAGCGGATACCGGTAGTGCAGGCGCTCGGGTGTCACCTGAAATGTTTTGTCCTGATCAAATATGACCAGGTCTGCATCGCACCCCGCGGCAATGCGGCCCTTGCGAGCCTGGCAACCCGCCAGCCGTGCCGGACCCTTGGCCATCCAGCGGACAATATCCATCAACGTAAAACCCCGACGGCTGGTCTCGGTCCACATCAGGGGAAGCGCTACGGGGAGACTCGAAATACCGCCCCATGCTGTTCTGAAGTTTCCCTCCTCCAGCCCTTTCATTTCTGGCGGACAGGGAGAGTGATCGGTTGCTACCAGATCGATTACTCCATCCTTGAGTGCTTGCCACAGAGCTTCGCGGTTTTCACGGCTCCGGATCGGCGGCGCGCACTTGCACAACGTCGCCGCGTCAGGAATATCTTCGGCCGCGAGATGAAGATAGTGAGGACAGGTTTCCACGCTCAACGCCAGCCCTTCCGAGCGGGCCGCCCGCAACTCCGGCAGCGCCAGGGCGCTCGACAGATGGACAATGTGCAGACGGAAATGATATTGCCTGCACAGCGACAACATCATGCGAATCGCCGACAGCTCCGCTTCGTCGGGGCGCGACTGCAGATAAGTCGCGTAACATCTCCAATCGGCGTCTTCCAGATGCGCCGTGGCCGCGTCGATCGGCCCGGCGAGTTCTGCATGTACCAGCAGAGGCAGACCAGTCCGTGCAATGTGAGGCAGTGCCGCTCGCAGGTTATCCTCGCCGACCATGGTGAAGCCATCAATCCCCGGATAAATCAGAAAGCACTTGAACCCCAGCACTCCCGCGCCGGCAAGCTTCTCGATCTCTGCCTGATTGTCTTGTACTACGCCGCCCCACGCCGCCCAATCTACCCAACAATTGTCTTGCGCTGCTACACGCTTCTCCTCGAGAGCAGCGACCGTAGTCGTGGCCGGCAGACAGTTGAGAGGCATGTCCACCAGGAGCGTGTAACCGCCGGCCGCGGCGGCGCGCGTCGCCGTCCGGAAGCCTTCCCACTCCGTCCGTCCAGGATCGTTGATGTGCACGTGAGAATCGACCAGCCCGGGGAGAATGGCGGCATCGCCGAAATCATGGATTTCCGCGCCGGAAGGAATTTGTGCGGAAGGGACAACCGCCTGTATCTGTTCACCTTCGACCAGAACGGCTGCCGAAAGGATTTCTTGAGGAGTGACCACTCGGCGGGAGACGAAAGCCTGCATGCTCATGGTTTCAGTCGCCATCGCACAAAGAAAGTGTGTATCAGAAGCCGAGCCTATCGTGCCCGCTTCACTTTTTCAACTTGGTCATCGAGAATTCGGGGTGAGAAAAGTTTCCGCCTCTTCCGGGCTCCGCTTATACTTGCTTCCTTTAGCGTGTACTCAGGCGCGGCTGCAATATCCGCGCCAGTTTGCCCGCTGACCGCGAACATGAACAACCTTTTCATGGCACGTGCGATTCAACTCGCAGTCGAAAATGTCCGCTCTGGACAAGGCGGCCCCTTCGGCGCGGTCATTGTGAACGAGGGCAACATCGTCGCCGAAGGCGCGAATCAGGTGACCGCGACCAACGACCCCACCGCGCACGCTGAAGTGCTGGCCATTCGCCAAGCTTGCCGGAAGCTTGGGCTTTTCGAGCTGAAAGGCTGTGAACTCTATACGTCTTGCGAGCCTTGCCCGATGTGCCTTGGCGCAATTTACTGGACGCGGCTTTCGCGCGTCTATTACGGCAGCCTGGCTGCGGACGCATCCCAGGCCGGCTTCGACGACTCGTTTATTTACCGCGAAATCGCCCAACCGCACCCCGAGCGCGGAATACCTATGGTCCAGATGATGCGCGAGGAGGCGCAGGCAGCGTTTCGTGCCTGGCAGGAAAAATCCGACAAGATACGCTATTGATTAAGCCTGGACGCGGCCGAAGGTAGGTTGCTACGAATCCATCGAGGGAAGACGATTGCTCGATCGCTATTTCAAGCTCTCCGAAAACCAGACCACCGTGAAGCAGGAATTTCTGGGTGGCTTTACCACGTTTCTGACGATGGCGTACATCATCGTCGTCAATCCACAAATCCTTTCCCAGTCAGGGATGCCGGCCGAGGGCGTAGTTTTTGCCACCTGCCTCTCTGCTGCGGTCGGGACCCTTGTGATGGGTCTTTACGCGAATTATCCCATTGCCCTTGCTCCGGGAATGGGTCTGAATGCCTACTTTACCTATCAAGTTTGCCTGAGCATGCATATTCCCTGGCAAACTGCGTTGGGCGTAGTTTTCTTATCGGGCGTCATATTCCTCCTACTCACGGTCACGCGCGTCCGCGAACAGATAGTCAACGGCATGCCGGATTGCCTGAAGCATTCGACCGCAAGCGGAATAGGTTTCTTCATCGCATTCGTTGGGCTGCGAAACGCGAAACTCGTGGTCGCCAACCCTGCTACGTTTGTCGGATTGGGAAGTTTCGCCGACCCCGCAGTGCAGACCGCGTGTTTCGGCCTCGCCCTGACACTGATCCTGATGGCGCGAAAGCTCAACGGTGCGATCTTGATCGGTATTGTCGGGACGTCTATTCTCGGGATGCTGCGCGGCATCTCGAAGTGGCCCTCCGCCATCGTCTCCCTGCCTCACGCGTCGTCGACCTTTCTGCAACTTGATTTGCGCAGCGCCATCCATCTCGGATTTTTGGAAATCATGTTTGCCTTTCTGTTTGTGGACCTCTTCGACAACGTGGGCACCCTGGTGGGAGTGTGCGAGCAGGGTGGATTCATGAAGGACGGAAAAATACCGCGCGTCGGAAGGGCGCTCGTAGCCGATGCCACCGGCACCATTTTCGGATCGTTGGCGGGCACTTCCACCGTGACCAGTTACATCGAGAGCGTCGCCGGTATCGCGGGAGGCGCCCGCACCGGGCTCAGCAACGTGTTCGTCGCCGCGCTTTTTGTACTCGCCATGTTCTGCTCGCCGCTGGCCACGGCGATTCCGGGGTACGCCACTTCTCCCGCTCTTATCCTGGTAGGCGCGTTAATGACGAAGTCGATCTCGCACATCGACTGGGCAGACTTCAGCGAAGCCGTGCCCGCATTCATCACCATGTTGGCCACGCCTCTAACGTTCAGTATCGCTACCGGCCTCAGCCTGGGACTTATTTCCTACACGGTGGTGAAGATTGCAGTGGGAAAGATTCGCGAAATCAGTTTGCTGATTTGGATCCTTACCATCCTGTTCATCCTGCGCTACGTCTATCTTGCGACAGCCTAGGAACGTGGACTGATAGGTGAGTGCAAGAGCTGCCAGCAGTCGCGCGCAATTTCCCAATCTTCCCCGGCGCGAATCACCAGGACGCGCACCGCCGAAACCGGGTCGGAGATGTCCTGGTCGGCCGGCGACGCCGAATTCTTCGTCAGATCAAGTTTCACGCCGACATGCTCAAGATTCTGGCAGGCGCCTGCTCGCACCTCGGGTGAGTTCTCTCCGACTCCTGCCGTGAAGACCAGCGCATCAATGCCACCCAGCACAGCAGTCATTGCGCCGATTCCCGCGCGCAGACGGTGGATGTAGATGTCCAGGGCCAGCGTGGCCCGCTTATGTCCATTTTTGACAGCCGCCAGGACTTCGCGCATGTCTCCGGAGACGCCGGAAATTCCCACGAGGCCGGAATGCCGGTTGAGAAGCTCGTCGAGCTCTTCTCCCGTGACCCGGCTCTGGCGCATCAGGTAGGTAAGGATTCCTGGATCAACCGAGCCGGCACGGGTGCCCATCATCAAACCCTCTAAGGGCGTGAATCCCATCGTGGTATCCACGCTGCGCCCGTCGCGAATAGCCGCCAGAGAACAGCCGTTCCCCAGATGACAAGTCACCAGCTTGAATGAGTTTGGATCTCTCCGCAGAAGCTGCGCCGCACGCCGGGAACAATACTTGTGATTGATCCCATGAAAGCCATAGCGGCGGATTCCAGCCGCAAGCCATTCATACGGTCCCGGATAGACCACCGCCGCGAGCGGCATTTTCTTGTGAAAACCTGTGTCGAAAACCGCAACCTGGCGCACCGTGCCTAACAGTTTCTCAATGATGTCGACGCCTTCCAGCTCGGCGCGATTGTGGAGAGGAGCGATGGCAGAAACCACGGCGATGGCCGATTTCACTTCGGCGGTGATCACCACCGGATCTTCGAATGCCGGACCGCCGTGCACGATCCGGTGCCCGACCACGTCAATCTCCGAGAGTGAGGAGACGGCGCTGGCTTCCCCTTTCCACAGAGTGTCCAGCAGGCGCGCAGTCGCTTCGGCGCGAGAGGAGACTTTGAGTTTCTCCTTCCGGCTGAAGCCGCGGCTGTTCCTGATCTCGACTTGACCGGCATCGCCGTCCCATTGGATTGTGCCCTGCCAGAGCCAGGCTGGTGGATCCTGAGGAAGAACGTCACCGATGTCGTATAGGCAGCTCTTCTGGCTGCTGGAGCCCGAATTCAGCACCAGAACTTTCATCGGTCAGTAAGGCCAGGCCCAGTCGCGCACGGCCGGCATATCATCGCCATACTGCTGGATGTAACGCTTGTGATCCACCAGTTGGTTGCGCAGGAACTGCTTGAAATGCGCGCCCACGCGCTGCAGCCGAGGCACGCGGTCGACGACGTCGCCCGCCAGATGGTAGCGATCAATCTCATTGAGCACAGTCATATCAAAAGGGGTGGTTGTCGTGCCTTCCTCTTTGTAGCCGCGAACGTGAAAGCTGTCGTGATTGTGCCGGCGATAGGTGAGCCGATGAATCAGCCAGGGATAGCCGTGGTAAGCGAATATGACGGGCTTGTCGGTAGTGAACATCGAATCGAAATCACGATCGGAGATGCCGTGAGGGTGCTCCGAAGGAGGTTGCAACGTCATGAGGTCGACCACGTTCACAAACCGAATCTTGATGTCGGAGAAATTCTGGCGGAGCAGGTCCACCGCAGCCAGGGCTTCGAGCGTCGGGATGTCTCCGGCGCAGGCCATCACGACGTCGGGTTCGGTGTTCTGGTCAGTACTGGCCCATGACCAGATTCCGATTCCGTTGGTGCAATGTTCGATCGCGGCTTCCATGTCGAGATATTGCAGGGCTGGCTGCTTGCCCGCAACGATGACATTGATGTAATCCCGACTGCGCAGGCAATGATCGGCCACCGAAAGCAGAGTGTTGGTGTCGGGCGGCAGATAGACGCGCACCACATCCGCTTTCTTGTTCATCACAAAATCAATAAACCCGGGGTCTTGATGGCTGAAGCCGTTGTGGTCCTGGCGCCAGACATGCGAGGTGAGGAGATAGTTTAACGATGCGATCGAACGCCGCCAAGGGATGTGGCGTGTCACTTTCAGCCACTTGGCGTGCTGGTTAAACATGGAGTCGACGATGTGGATGAACGCCTCGTAACACGAGAAAAAGCCGTGCCGACCGGTAAGCAGGTAGCCCTCGAGCCAGCCCTGGCACATGTGCTCACTCAGCATTTCCATCACGCGCCCGGTGGTGGACTCGTGTTCGTCGGTGGACAATAACGGTCCCATCAAGACTTTGTCGGTCACTTCGTAGAGCGCGTCCAGCCGGTTGGAAGCAGTCTCATCGGGACCGAATACCCGAAAGTTCTTCGCATCCAGATTCAGCTTCATAACGTCACGCAGGAACGTGCCCAGCACGCGGGTTGCCTCTGCCAGCTCCGTACCCGGTTTAGCAACCTTCACGGCGTAATCGCAAAAATCGGGCATGAGCAGATTCTTGAGCAGCAATCCCCCGTTGGCGTGCGGGTTGGCGCCCATCCGCCGATCACCCTGTGGCGCGAGTTCGGCTATTTCACTGCGAAGTTTACCGGCCTCGTCGAAGAGTTCTTCAGGAAGATAGCTCTTCATCCAGTCTTCCAGAATCTTGAGATGACCCGGCTTGGTCGACAAATCGGTGACCGGCACCTGGTGGGCGCGCCAAGTGCCTTCGACCGGTTTACCGTCCACAACCTTCGGGCCGGTCCAGCCTTTCGGGGTGCGCATCACGATCATGGGCCAGATAGGTCGAGTCTTGGATCCACGCGAACGCGCATCTTCCTGAATCGCTTTGATCTCGCCGATTATGGTGTCGAGCGTGGCGGCCATGAGCTGGTGCATGGGTTCGGGGTCATGACCCTCGACGAAATAGGGCTTGTAGCCGTAGCCATTAAACAGCTGGGTAAGTTCCTCATCGCTCAAGCGCCCCAGCACAGTTGGATTCGCAATCTTGTAGCCGTTCAAATGCAGAATTGGCAGCACCGCCCCGTCCCGCGCAGGATTCAGAAACTTGTTGGAATGCCAACTGGTTGCCAGCGCGCCAGTCTCGGCCTCGCCATCGCCGACGACGCAACACGCCAGCAGGTCGGGATTGTCGAACACCGCTCCGTATGCATGAACAACGGAGTAACCCAGTTCACCGCCCTCATTGATCGAACCCGGGGTTTCCGGGGCAGCATGGCTGGGGATTCCGCCGGGAAAGGAGAACTGCTTGAACAGCTTTCGCATGCCCTCCTCATTTTGCTGTATGTCTGGGTAAAGCTCGGTATAGCTGCCTTCCAGATAAGTGTTGGCAACAATGCCCGGTCCGCCGTGTCCTGGTCCGGTGATGTTGATCACATTCAGATCGTATTTCTTGATGAGACGATTGCAGTGCGCGTAGACAAAGTTGAGTCCGGGGGTGGTGCCCCAATGCCCGAGCAGTCGGGGCTTCACATGCTCAATCTTCAGAGGCTCCCGCAACAGCGGATTCGCATACAGGTAGATCTGGCCCACGGAAAGATAGTTCGCGGCACGCCAGTAGGCGTTGATCTTGCTCAGTTCTTCCGAGGTGAGGGGCTGGTTGGAGACTCCGGAGAGGGTGGAGTTGGCGGAGGCTACGGCGGTCATGACAAAATGCCCTCCTGCTAAATCAGTTTGTGATTTTCAGTGACACTTTGATCGTACACCTATTTGGATTCGTGATCTTTCCGTTCAGATGAATATACGGTTACAAGACTATTGTGTCTCGCCCCAGTAGAAACCGAGGTCGGAGACGCAAGCCGCTTCGGTGTACGCCCGACGCTGAGGGCGAGACGCCCTCAGGACAGCCGGCGAGACGCCGGCGCTACTAGTTCCTGGAAGGAAGATGAAACTGCACATGTTGCGGGATGGATCAGGGATGCACCGTCGCGGGTGCACTCACGATGTATCGATTAGTGCTTTTCTCTCCCCGGCCCGAGCTGGTTCCGACCTTGTTGCGGCTGCTGCCGGTTCTGCAACTTCTGATACTGCTGCTCGTGTCTTTGTTCCATTTGGTGAGTCTGTTGCTCATGCCTTTGTTCCACCTGCTGTTTTCGCGCTTCGTCGGCATTACGTTGCGCCAGCTGCTGGTGGTCCCTTTCCTGCTTCTGTTGCAGTTTCTGATGGTCCTGCGCTTGCTGTGCGTATAACTTCTGCTGCTGTTGTTGATATTTTTGGTCGAGTCTGGGATTTCCCGTATTTGGATCGCCGAGACGGGGATGCGGTTGAAGGTCCCGGGCTTCCGTATGGGGGCGAGGAACATTGTTCCGATTGGTTGCGGAATTAAATGGCCCTCCAGCCTCCCGAGCCGGCACGACTCCGCGGTCGTTGAAAGTTCCAGGCCTGGGCGTCGCTGCGATCGGAGGTCTTCCCTGATTTACAGACGCTCGCAACTGGCGGTCATTTCTCGCAGCTTGTATGTGTTCATTTTGGGCTGCTATCGGTCCGAAGTGGCGGTCGCGCGCCGCAATCTCATCTTCGGACCGGGGACGGGCGTTGATTCCGCCATTGCCGCCGTTGTAGCTGACTCGATTGATCACCGTGTTGTTTACTATCGTTGTGTTGTAAACGTTGCGCACGTTGATGACGTTCACATTGTTCACCGAACGGTTATAGAAGAATCGTCCGTTGTCCCACCGTCCGCCTTGGTATCCCTCGCCGAAATAACCGTAGCCGTACGCGATCCCTCCGTAGAAACCGACATGCGGGCCCCAGTAACCTTCGTGGAAAATAAATCGGTCGCCGCCCCAGCCCCAATACGCAGGGGTCCAGAGATATCCAACTTGCGGCGGCTCTACCCAGGTACCGGGAACCCAGTAGTAATCGCCGCCGTCATAGTCATAGGCCCAATACCCAGGCGTCCAGATGTAGCCATCAGCGGGACACAGAGGCTGCTCGTACACCGGCAGTGGGGGAGGACCAATGGTTATCGCGATACCGATCTGCGCGAATGACACCGCCGATAGAGTGATGACTACCAGAATGGTCAATAGCGATCGAATCGATACGGCGTTCATTTGGCTACCTCAGGTTGAACTATTCCTCGATCAACTTCTTAATCCAAGAAAGCAACGACATCTGGGTTGACTTGCACTCGATCTCTACCGCGTTCGAGTTTGCAAGCAATCGTGTGGGACGCTGGAAACGGGCTCCGGGTTGCATAGCCGGCCCTTTGTGCGACGAGTGCACCAGGCGCGAGGTCGCCGACCAGCCGTGCGCAGGACCGTCGAAAAAATGTGATTCCGAAATCATACGAAACGACTATGTCTTGATCTACGCAGTAAGGTGCAATACCGCATTATCTGTACATCAGATTTCCTCTCTTTTGGCACAAACTTCACGGGCACCGGGTCAGCCGGGCCCCCATCCTTCTCAAAATACAGGTATGGCAAGGATCGTGCTCTTTGTAAGCACGAACATGACGGTTGGGAACGATTCGCAGTAAAAGGGGCACCAAAAATGCAGAATCTGGACCTCACAAAATGGTTAGAGATGGTGTGGGATGCTCTGGATGAGCAAGACGAACTGAAGAGAGACTATCTATTGAACGCCGCAGACATATTTCTGCAAAGCGATACTCAGGAGACTGAGTCCACACCGTTCTTCGGCGGCCAGAATACAGCCGCGTAGCATTCCGCCCTTCACCCAGACCGGATCCGAGCGACGAATCGTTATCCCTTGGGGCATAGGGTCTCGCATCGAACACTTTATTCGTTGCTCGCTGTTATACAAGCGCTTTCACTCGGAAGAAACCCGGGGAGTCGGCCTGCGAGTGCTACGCCATCATGCGACAGTACAACGGTCAGCTTGGTTTGGAATAAGCGGTTGAGTTCGATCCGCACATCCTATCTCATCGCGATGTCTTGTTGCTGCGAAAAAAACGTGCCCCCATCGAGCAATCGGTCGACCGCTCGCACCAGATCGCGGGCAGCTTGAGACTTGAGTACAAGACCCTGAGCCTCTGCTTGACGGACTTCGGTGGATAGCCTCTCCGAGTCGTGCATGGTGAACATTAACACCCGGCAGCCGAGCCCCAGTTTAGCGATTCGTGGCGCCGCTTCGAGACCGCTCATCTTCGGCATTGTGATATCGAGGATAACGACATCCGGTCTTAGGGCCCTGACGGCCACAAGCGCTTCCTCTCCGTCGCGGGCCTCGCCGCAAATCTCCCATTCTGGCCGAGATCGGGTAATAAGTGTGCGAATGCCTTCTCGCACGATCTCATGATCATCCACCAGCAAAATCCGGGTAGCCATCTATTCTCCGACTCTTTCTAAGCTTCGCCGCAAGACCGCGATCACTCTATACAAGCTTTTCCTGGCTCGGCCGGGACATTGAGGTTTTGCCCGCCGGAACCATCGCCGTCACGGTCGAGCCGCCTTCGTCGGAAGCGATTTCCAGCTTGCCGCCCAGTTGCCGCATCCGCTCATTCATGCCTCGAACTCCAATCCCGAGCCCGCCCATCCACTCCTGGCAAAACTCTGCCAAAAGTTCTGGACGGATCCCTTTTCCATTATCCTGGATAGCCAGAATCGCCATGCCGTCTTTCACTGACAATCGAACGTGCGCGGTCGGGCTGCCCGAGTGGCGATGAACATTCGTGAGGCCCTCCTGAAGGACGCGAAATAACGCCAACTCGGACTCGCGAGGGAGGCGGCCGAACTCGGTCTCCATCTCGAAGACAGTCTTGATCCCGCTGCGGGTTGAGAATCCGTCCAGGTACCATGGGATCGCCGATTTCAGGCCCATCTCTTCCAGCATGGGCGGATACAAAAGGTAGGAAACGGTCCGAACTTCCCTAATCGAGTCCTCCATGAGGCGGATACACTGGCCAACTTCCTGCGACAACTCAGACTGTTTCTGTCCGATCAGAGACGCAACCGAATCCAACTTCATCTTCAGCACGGCCAGATACTGGCCCAGACTGTCGTGCAGGTCCCTTCCAATGCGCCGTCGCTCTTCGTCCTGGGTACGCAGCAGGTGGAGTGACAACTGGCGGAGTGATCGTTCTGAATCTTGGAATCGACGCTGGGCATCGCGTCTTTCGACAACTTCCGTTTCCAACGCTTTTTGAGTTTGCATTCGCTCGGTTACATCCCGCGTGATTTTTGCGAAGCCGAGAAGCTTGCCCGAGCCATCCTTCACCGCGGTGATAATCACATTCGCCCAAAACGTGGAACCATCCTTGCATACGCGCCAACCTTCGTCCTCGCATCGTCCTTCCTTCGCCGCGACCACTAATTCATGGGCAGGCTTGCCGCTTCGCACGTCTTCTTCCGGGTAAAAGCAGGAGAAGTGCCGGCCCACGATCTCGTTCGTCTTATATCCTTTGATGCGTTCCGCGCCCACATTCCAGCTGCTGACCTGGCCTTCGGGGTTCAGCATGAAGATGGCATAGTCCTGGACGGCCTCCACCAGCAAGCGGAAGGGAGCCTCAACTTCCCTCAACGCTAGCTCTTTTTCGAGGATCTGGGCCCTCTGTTGCAGGTTCGCGATACTGCGCAGACGCTCCTCTTCATTGTGCAGGAGCAGATAGCTCTCGCCGGGAACGACGCTCGAGTGTTCCCCGCACATTTTTAGAAACGCGTCAATGTGCCTTTCGCTGCTGCAAACCGCAATAGGATAGGCGCACAGCAGCGAGAAAGAGTGGCTTTTGCCAAGATCATTCCAGAGTTGCTCGACCCGGATGGCTTCTGCTGGTCTCCCATCGGCCCACAGCAATGCGACCAACTCGCCAAATACTGCAATGCGGCCCCGTTTGCGGGCCACCGAACTTTCGGCCTTATTCAAGGCCTCGCTGACGGTCTCGAAAAAGCGAGTCTCGTCCACCGCACCGTCCACCATAATCTTCGGCAAAGTTTCGTTTGCGTCCAGGACGATGTACCGGCCCTGAATCGCCGCCTTCACGGTGTCCACTCCGTTCGCCGACAGCCGCTGCTCAAGCTCGGTGCGATGGGAGCTCGTCGCGATGACCACGGCCGCATCGCCCACCGCCAGGGCGCCGCCAATGAATCGACTCACTACATCAATAAGGAAGCTGTCGTCCGCGTACAACTGGACGGCATGTCCAGCTTGCGTATGGCTAGGGGTGTGTGCCAGCGAGGGGACCAGTTCGACATTGGGGCCGGACACGGCAGTGCTCATTGGACTCCGAGGGACAAACGAACGGCGCCTACTCATAACTCTTGGTGGGAAAAGGCCGAATACACTTAACACTGTAGCCGGCCTCTTCAGCAAGGACGAGCTTATAGTTTCGGACCAGTAAGACCTGCATCCGCGGCATTTACAGCGCCCGCGGATAGATAAGGAACACCGACCGTCACTTGTACGATGCCGTTGCGCACGGCATACAGAACCAGTTCGCTGACGGAGTGCAGCCCCAGCTTTCGCATGATGTTGCTGCGATGCGTCTCCGCCGTCTTGACGCTCAAATTAAGCTGGCAGGCTACCTCTTTGGTTGACTTGCCTTCCGCCAGCAACTGGACCACTTCGCGCTCCCGGGATGTAAGACCCGGCAGGTTCAAATCGCTTTTGCTGGAATGTGAGCTCTTGTTAAGGTAGCCGGATAGCACCAGGTCGGCCACCCGTGCGGTAAAGAAAGTCTTGTTGTGCGCCAGAGCCTCCACTGCCGTCACCAGGTCGCGGGCCGCATCCGATTTCAGAAGGAAGCCGCGGGCCCCGGCGTCGAGTACCGCCTGCACCGCTTGATCGGTGTCGGTGATGGTCAAGATCAGGATTCTGACCCCCGGATGTTCCCGCAAAATCTGACGAGTCGCTTCAAGGCCGTTAAGCACAGGCATGCCAATGTCGAGAATGGCGACGTCGGGCTTCGACTGCTTGGCCCTCTCCACGGCTTCACGTCCGTTGTCAGCTTCGGCGCAGACTTCCCAATCAGGATGTGACTTGATGAGTGAGACCAATCCGCGGCGTACGATTTCGTGATCGTCGGCAACCAAAATGCGCAGGCAATTCATAACGTGGCTCCTTGGCTGCATTTAGATACTTGCGGAATGCAACTCGACACAATTCCGAACCCGGACAAAAACAACGTACTATTTGAGGCGTGCAGACCTTTGCCGTCAATACAGTCGATAATGTACTGTCCGTCGCCAAAGAGACTACTAACTCCCGTACCACCTCATCCCGCTTGCCCGAATCCAAGCAATGCCCAGCCCTTCCGCTAAACGCGACGAAGAGCATCGCGATAAAACGCGAAGGTTCAGTGCAGCTTGGGAACCATTGTCGGTGGAGGTCGTCGTCAGCGTGTTGAACTACGGACAGGTGCGTGAGTGAGTTTGAAAGCGCGACTCTTTCACAACCGCGGGAGCCGGGATTTCAAGTTGTTCTGTGCTCGATGTCTTACATTGATGTGATTTCCAACGTACAGTCTGTACCTGATTGACCGAACCAATCTGCCGAACAATGATAAGTACGAGTCTTAGTCAATGCCGATCGAGTGTCGGCTACTTGATCGGCCAGGAAACCAGCTCAGGGTATGGCTTGGTGCCATTCTAATGTCCACGACAGTCCTGATCGTCGACGATAGCCCTCCCATTCGGCGTTCCCTTCGGGCATGGTTCGAGCGGCGCGATGGTTGGGAGGTTTGCGGTGAAGCAGAAAATGGCGCCGTAGCGGTCGAACGAGTCAAGGCGCTGAATCCGGATATCGTGATCCTGGATTTATCGATGCCGGTCATGAATGGTCTGGAGGCGGCGCGGAAGATCTCCTCTATTGCCCCCAAAACCGCGATGGTTCTATTCACCATGCACGCCAGCGAACATCTTATGAATGACGCTCGCAGCGCCGGCATCAAGTATGTCATTTCAAAGTTGGACGGAGCGGCAACCCTGCTGGATTCCGTCGCAAGCATCGTTGAGAGACCAAGAGGTAAAACGGCTTGACCGCTGGCTGTCGGTGGTGACATCCCCCTTCACCCGCCAATATCGGCAGATCGCCCGCAAAAATCCGCGTCTGTTAAATCTGATTGGGCTCCGCCGGGTCCGGTTTATGCAAAGGCACGTCAAGGTTCGGTGCGAGACCGGGGTCCTGAAGCGGAACATCGGGTTTGGGGCCAAAGGTGGATCGCTGATTGGAGATTGCGAGGGATCTGCAAATTGACGGGGTTCGAATCGCATGGCCCTAGGATGTGAAAACTGAATCTTGGGTCAATGAGGCACGCAGCTATTCGGAATCGGCCCGCCACTTTTCTAACTGGTTCCGCATGAGACCGTAACACTCGCAGGCCACGTCTTCCAGTTTCTGCCGATCGACGATATCAACGCTCCCACGCGTATAGGAGATCAACCCGGCCTTTTGCAGAATACCCGCGGCCAGAGTTACACTGGCGCGGCGCGTGCCTAGCATCTGGGCCAATAATTCCTGCGTCAGAGCAAGGGAATTTGTACCGACCCGGTCAGCGGTCATCATCAATCATCTGGCCAGCCGCTCCTCAACTTCATGGAGCCGGTTGCAAGCTGCAATCTGGGTCGCCTGCATCGCCATGATCTGGGAAAACTGCTGCCGCATCCGCTCCAGCGTAACGCACTCGCGCAGAATCCCGGTTAATGCGTCGGCACTCAACCGGAAGGCCGTACCTTCGATCTGCGCCACCGCTCGTGTAGCTGCGCTGCGAAAGCCGGCCACCAGGGGCAATCCTACAAAACCTTCTTTGCCGACAAGTCCCACCTCGACGCTCTTCCCGTCGGGAAACACGCTGAGGATGGAGATCAAGCCAGTGTTGCAGAAATAAGCGGATTGCAAAGTGTCTCCCACCTCATGCAGGATGAGACGAGATGGAAGGCGCACAAATTCCAGTTTTGGCAGCACCGTTTCACGTTCATTGCGGGGCAGAGCTAACAGGATTTGGTTGTGCACCTGTTGGCCATCCCCACCGGGGCGGGAAGAAATCAGAGACTCCTTTGCCTTCGGACGCGCAGACTGCTTTGCCATAAGGTCCTCCTATAGCGCAAGGCCGTCGGCTTTCGTAGGGAAGCCGCGTTAGAGAGTCCGCGGAATCGTGCTAGAAGAGACAAGTTCAGATTATTCCTTTTTCGTTTTGCGGTATGTACGGTGCTGCACCGCAGGATGTGCGGTGGCGTACAAGTGCGGGCGCGGCGCGGGAGTCCTTGAAATATTGTTATAGAATCCTGATAGATTTTGACCAGGTACAAGATTGCAACAGAGCCCCGCCACTCTCGATGCGAAGTCCGAGAACTTCGGAAAATCAAACGACTGGCCGAGAGTTGACGATACTTTGGGGCTGCGAGTCGACCAGGAGAATGGAGCCCCTTGACCAAGGAGACACCGACCGACAACGCTGACGCCGGGAAACCATCGGTGACCCTCACCGGAACTGTTGAAAAGATCATTCAGCCTCCGGACCCCAGCGAACCCGAAAAGGCACAGATTGGGGTTGAGGGCGCAGACGACTTGTACCGGGAGATTCGGGTTGAGAACACTCTGCAGGATGAAAACGGCAAGCCGGTGGCGCTGAAGCCGGGAGTTAAGGTCGACGTCACCATTGAAGCGGACCCTGATGCGACCCGGCCCAAACAACCTTCGAGCTAAGACTTTCCTGACTTGCGGCAGCCCACCAGTGGACCGGCTCAGCAATGAAAGTCCGTGCACCCGGCTGTCGGCCACCGCCAGCCATCGACGCCGGTTGCCGGCCGCTCATTTCA
>Ga0210384_10002836_pt1 | contig 20643 bp, 13 predicted proteins | sample IncBWH2MmetaG_FD_160574 | JGI IMG/M metagenome (GOLD analysis project Ga0210384, IMG submission 160574) | Forest soil microbial communities from Barre Woods Harvard Forest LTER site, Petersham, Massachusetts, United States - Inc-BW-H-2-M | ecosystem: Environmental > Terrestrial > Soil >...
ATTAGGTGTCGGTGGCTGGTCGTACGGAGGCATATCCACGAATTTCATCATTACCCAGACGGCCCGATTCAAAGCTGCGATCTCTGGGGCTGGCGAATTTCTGTACATGACCAATTACGGGCACGACCATTATCAGCGCGATTGGGAAACGGAGCTGGGAAGGCCATGGGAAAAGAAAGCTGTGTATGAGAAGCTCTCTCCATTTTATGCAGTCGCAAGTATCACCACTCCGACTCTTATTATGGGCGGCAATATCGATTGGAATGTCCCCATCATTAATGGCGAACAAATGTTCCAGGCGCTCAAAAGCTTGGGGCGCACCACGGAGTTGGTTGTCTATCCAGATGAATATCACGAATTTTCGAGCCCATCCCATATAAAGGACCGTCTAGAGCGCTATCTGGCTTGGTATAACCACTATGTGAAAGGGGACGCTGCGCCCGCCACGCCTCCCGAACACGCTCCTGTAAAAACAGCCGGCGAATAACGACCATAGTTAGACAAACTTTCAGTAGCCCTCCACGGGCAATGTCAGTTGCTTGATGGAACTTGCCGAGAATTGCTTCATTTGACGGAGGAACTTTATGCGCAAGTTGCAGATTGCCATGTTCTTGGTATTCGGCACGTTGCTCACCTTACAGAGTACTGACCAAGCGGCTGCTCGAGATATGCGCGCCAGTGAGCAAGACCCTGCGGCCTCCATGAAATTTTCTCCCGGCTTTTTTCACGAGATGCGCTGGCGCTGCATTGGTCCGTTCCGTGGTGGTCGCACTGTGGCGATCAGTGGTGTCGCTCACCAACCCAATGTGTTTTATATGGCGGCGGTGGACGGAGGCGTTTGGAAGACCACCGATTTTGGCAATACCTGGGCGCCCATTTTTGATGATCAACCTATTGGCTCCGTGGGAGCTCTGGCGGTATCCGAATCCGATCCCAACGTGATTTACGTCGGCAGTGGTGAAGGTCTGCAACGCCCCGACCTGTCCACCGGCGATGGAATTTACAAATCAACGGATGCGGGCAAATCCTGGACCCATCTCGGACTCAGAGATGCCTACCAGATCGCGTCCATTGTCATCGATCCGCAAGATTCGAACCGCTTATTCGTGGCAGCCCTAGGTCATCCCTACGGACCGAATGCGGAGCGCGGCATTTTTCGTTCCACGGATGGCGGCCAAACCTTTCAGAAGGTCCTATATAAGGACGAGAACACTGGCGCCGCCGACTTGGTTCTCGATCCATCGAATCCGCGTACTGTTTACGCGGTGCTATGGGCAGCGCGCGTTGCTCCATGGGAGATTCGCAGCGGCGAATCTTTTATCACCGCGGGCAGTGGCTTGTTCAAGTCCACCGATGGGGGAGACACCTGGCGTCCGCTGACCGCTGGACTGCCGGGCGCCCAGGATGGTCTTGGACGCATGGGCATTGCGGTTTCACCAAGCCAAGCGAATCGCCTGTACGCTACCGTCGAAGCAAAAAAGGATCACGCCGGAATCTATCGTTCAGACGATGGCGGGGAGTCCTGGTCGAAAGTAAACGACGATCACCGGATCGGCGGCCGTGGGCCGGGGGCCATGGGAATCGTGGTGGCTCCTGATAATCCCGACATCGTTTATGTGGCCAACACCTCATCGTGGAAATCCACGGATAGTGCGAAAACTTTTGTGGGCTTCAAGGGTGCTCCTGGAGGCGATGACTACCAACGTTGGTGGATCAGCAAAGAAAATCCGCAGATCATTGCGCTTACTTCTGATCAGGGTGCGGTTATCAGTGTCAACGGTGGCGCGACGTGGAGCTCTTGGTACAACCAACCGACTGCCCAGTTCTATCACGTGACCACTGACAATCGCTTTCCTTATTGGGTGTACGGTGCGCAGCAGGAAAGCGGTTCTGCTGGGACGTTAAGCCGCAGCGATTACGGCGAGATCACTTTTCGCGAATGGCATTCCGTCGGAGTTTTTGAATATGGCTACATCGCCGTCGATCCGCTCGACGCCAACATTGTTTACGGAGCGCGCTTGTCCCGGACGAATCAAGAGCTTGGCGAAGTTGCGGACATTACTCCTGAGCCCGTCCAGCGGGGTGAATACCGCTACGACCGCACTCTGCCGGTAGTATTTTCTCCGCTCAATCCTCATGAGCTTTTCTTTTCGGCCAATGTTTTGTTTAAAACTGTGAATGCCGGGAAAAGCTGGTCAGTGATTAGTCCCGATCTGGCACGGGGCTCCTACGAAACCCCGGCGAATCTGGGAGTTTTTGCGGCGTCCGACCCTGAAAAAGGCAAACACCGGGGGGTAATTTACGCCGTGGCTCCTTCGTTCAAGGACGCCAACATTATTTGGGCTGGAACCGACGACGGTTTGATCCACATAACGCGGGATGCGGGCAAGACCTGGCAGAATGTGACGCCTCCGCAACTGCCCCCCTGGAGCAAAGTTTCCATCATCGAGGCCGGGCATTACGATGGCGGCACGGCTTATGCGGCCATCAACAGCTTCCGGCTTGATGATCTTCGTCCACATATCTACCGCACGCGCGATTATGGCGAGAACTGGGCGGAAATTACAAAAGGGCTGGCGGACAACGCGCCCATCAACGTTGTCCGTGAAGATCCCGTGCGCAGAGGCCTGCTTTTTGCCGGTAGCGAAACTTCCGTATATGTTTCTTTCGACCATGGTGATGACTGGCAACCGTTGCAGCTAAGTCTTCCGCATACCTCCATGCGCGATCTGGCGATTCACGGAGATGACCTTATCGTTGCCACGCACGGCCGGTCCTTCTGGATCCTTGATGACATTACGCCTTTGCGGCAGTGGTCTTCGCAGTCCATGCGAGAGTCAACGCACTTATTCGCGCCGCAGACTGCGGTACGCTTTCGATGGAATCGCAATACAGATACGCCACTTCCCCCGGAAATTCCGGCCGGACAGAATCCGCCTGACGGCGCAATCATTGATTATTCGTTGAACGAGGATTCCCGGGGCGAGGTGAAGCTCGAAATCTTCGATGCCCAGAATCATCTGGTGCGTCGCTATTCGAGCACTGACCAGCCCAAACCAGTGGACAAAATCGCTGCGGAGAATCCCATCCCTATGTATTGGATTCGGCCACCGCAGATGCTTTCTTCCGAAGCTGGCTTTCATCGCTTTGTCTGGGACCTGCACTATGCGCCACCGGATTCGCTCCATCATGAATTTCCTAGTTCCGCCATCTACCGGAACACTCCCGAACTGCCGCTCGGTGTCATCGCTTTGCCGGGCCGCTACGTCGTGAAGCTCACCGTGAACGGAAAAACCCAGGAGCAGCCCTTGACACTGCACATGGATCCGCGAATCAAAACGCCCGCTACGGAATTGCGTGCGCAATTTGCATTGGAGACTGGCGCAGTTCGAGGAATGAACGAAAGTTTCAAATCGTTGGCGCGGGTGCGATCGGTGCATGAGCAGATATCTGAACGTTCCACTGAGGCTGGAAATTCACCGTTGTCGGAGTCTCTGTCCTCTCTGGCGAAAAAAGTTGCGGAACTTGAAGGTAGCGCTGCAAGCAGTTTCTTTGGTGTGCCTGCCAGCGCCAAGCGTGCAGAGAATTTTTCGACCCTGAACCAACATTTCGGCAAGCTCCTGGCCCTTGCGGACAGCGCCGACTCCGCACCTAGCTCGCAAGCGCAAAGCGTTTACCGCGAGGAAGTGGAAGCATTGCAAAATTTAGAGGCCCAGTGGACGCTGATTCGCAACCACGATATCCCTGAACTAAACTCCGAGTTAGTGAAGGCCGGCAAAACGCCAATAGATCCAGACAAGCCAGCGTCCGCTCCAGCAAGCGGCGACGAAGATGGAGCTGACGAACCATAGAAGAGAGGTTGCTGGCAGTTATATTCATGGATATGACTTTATGGGTGAACGGGTGCAGCAGTCGATCGAGGACTTGGACCTCCAGGAAGCCCACTTTACATCTGCGGTGGCAGACGAACTGCGATTTACTTTATTGGGATATCGTGACCGATCGATTCTTGGTGGCTACTGCTAAGGTTGATCTAACTCTGGTCACTGCCGATCAGTGTCTACTGCAAATTCCCGGATTACCAATCCGCTGACCTGCGGCGCTCCATTTTTTAATCTGTGCGAGACGAATTATTTCCCAGTATCGTTTTTCTGCAAATCATCAAGTGCGGCAAGCACCTCTGCACTGTGCTTTTCAGGTTTCACTTCCAGCCACACTTTTTGCACCACTCCATTGGGATCAATGAGAAAAGTGTGACGAGCGGAAAGTTTGGTCACACCCATATTCATGACTGAATCGTAGGTGCTCGATACCTGACTATCGGTGTCGGCCAGGAGTTTGAATGTGAGCCCTTCCTTGGTGCAAAACTTCTGGTGTGAATCCGGGTCCTGCATGCTGACTCCAACGATCGCGGCATTCTTAGCTTCATACTGCGCCTGGTCACGCTGAAAATTGTGGGCTTCCACGGTGCAACCGCTAGTGAAATCCTTGGGATAAAAATACAGCACTACCCATTTGCCTTTAAAATCGTGAAGGCTAACAGGGTTGTTTTCCTGCGACTTTAGGGTGAAGTCTGGCGCGGTCGATCCCACCGCGGGGGCTTTGTCGCCGGCGTGAACCGCCCGGTATCCAACGGCGGCCACTAAAACGAGCGCTATTGCGATCAATACAAAAATCATTGGTGAAGTACCCTGAGACGTTTTTGGCATTTTAGGTTGGCTCCTGAGCGTTTAGCAGAAAGTATTATGCTCCAATGGGTGCGCCGCCGAAAGCATTTTCCCCGGGCCCGACGGAGCGACCAGCGCTTACTTTGCTTGAGTGAATCTTCCCAACCCAAGCCGCACCTGAACGGTATTGATACCGGGATTCGGCCGCGAAATTCCGGCGTTGGAAATATGCATGTAACGAACCTCTGCGCTCCAATTGTATTTGCGACGTAAAAAGTGAACGCCGAGAGCGCCGCTGGGCGTGAAATTCACGTGTGACGTACCCTCCGGCACTTTCACGTTGCTAAAAAGTGCTCCACCGCCGACGTCTAGGTAAGGCACGACGGTGCGGTGGGAACCGAAATTCCATTTGAGCGCAAACGGATTGACGCCAAACCCGTATGCCGTATTCGTACTCTGGGCCACGAGAAAAAGTGGAACGACGTCCACGGCGTATTCGAAGCGGCCCCGCAGGAAACCCGGCCCATGGGCATCTGTTAAAATCCAGCCATAACGTAAGCCCATATTGAACACGCCGTCCCCAGACTGACTCCCACTCGTTCCGTGCCCTCCTCCGGTCCAGATTTGAAATTCATGGCCACCTTCTTGCGGGCCAGCCTGCGCGAGCAGAGTGCAGGCGCTGGTCAAGAAAACAGACCACGCCAATGCAGACCGTTTAATCATTGTAAAATTTCGTGACAGCACATGAATTCCTTCCGGGAACACCGCGACAATCCAGTTAAGATACCAAATGTACAGAAAACGTGATGCCTTTTATCATGCTAGACCGCGATCGGTAGTAGGCAGATGGAATTCAACGGCGTTCACGTTCATCACATGTTCATCGACTGCTAGCTAAAACGGTTAAGTTAATTACATCTCTTACCAGACGGTTTAATAAGGACGAATCGATTTAATGATATGGAGCGTAGCCGCCGGAGCTGTACGCAGGTTGTGTTTCGCTTCGATCATCGCAGTCGGAACATTTTTATGGCCGGCCGGATCACGAGCACAGGACCCGCCGTCCGAGCAAACTCCCGCAGCGCCGGACGCCGAAGCAGGCCCGGCCACAGACCCCATTCCGGTGATGTTTCCCCATCCGGAAACAGACCGCCTGTGGATTTCAGGGCAGGCGAACATCATTTCGCAATGGCATCCGGCGTTTCGGTCGCCGTACCAAGGTAGGAATAGCCTTCCGCCACAGGCGCAAGACGCCAGTTCTCGCGTCCTTACCTTGTATACCGGTCTGCGTATAAGCGGTACCACCGAGTTGCTCTGCGATGTGCAGGAGACCGGTGGCCACGGGATCGGAGAAGCCTTTGGGTTGGCGGGCTTTACAAACCTGGATGTAGTCAGAAATCCGGCGCTCAGCAAAGCGCCTTACATTGCGCGTCTTATGTGGCACCAAATTATTCCCTTGAGTCACAGCGAAGAAAATTCGGCGCGCACCGCGCTCTCCTTATTCAGCAAACTGCCGGAAAGGCGTCTGGAATTGCGCTTCGGTAAATTTGGACTCGCCGATTTCTTCGATCTGAATAACTACGCCTCGGACAGCAGCTTTCAGTTCTTGAATTGGACGGTGGACAACAATGGCGCTTACGATTACGCGGCCGACACGCGCGGATACACATTTGGCGCCTTGCTCGAATATCACTACCGCCACGGCGCCGTACGATTCGCCGAAGTTCTTATGCCCAAAGTCGCCAACGGGATTCATTTGGATGCCGATGTTTCTCGTGCGCGTTCCGAGAATATTCAAATCGAGCTACGCGGATTATTCTGGCCGCACCGGGAGGGTATCCTACGATTACTTTCCTTCGTGAATCACGCGAATATGGGAAGCTACCGCGAAGCCGTCGACAATTACCTTGCTGGTCTAACCCCCCGGCCGGACATAACCGCCCACCCGTTGCGCACCTCCGTAAAGTACGGCTTCAGTGCAAACTTCGAACAGCCACTCAACGATTGGTTCGGTATTTTCGGCCGCTGGGGGTGGAATGAAGGCCGCCACGAGTCGTATGCCTACACTGAAGTGGACAGCACCGTGGAACTGGGCGCGGGAGTGACCGGCGGACGCTGGCGCCGAAAATTCGATCGCGCGGGAATAGCTTTTGTTTCAAATGGCATTTCACGAGATCACCAGCAATATTTGGCGTTGGGAGGCTACGGGTTTCTATTGGGTGATGGCCGACTCAATTACCGACGTGAAACGATAGAAGAAGCCTATTATACGCTGCACCTTTGGCGCGGGTTTTACCCCTCGGTTGGCGTGCAACACATAAACAATCCCGGTTACAACCGCGACCGCGGACCGGTGGTGGTTCCCAGCCTGCGCTTGCACGTTGAATTTTAGAACCGTCGAAGCCTTTTATTGCTCTTTCGCGTTTAGGTAAGAATCAGGGAGGACGCTCACGAATCCCTGCATTTCCCGTCTTACCGGAAAAGAATTCGGCCTTTCTGAAGCGTGGTGTTTGTTATAAGGTCTAGCCCGGTCAGCTATCGGAGAAATTCATGATAATTGAAGGCCAAGGAATAGCGTTGCGGAGATTACTCCGTCCACTAATCCTTTCGTTAGTTTTCGTGTTGCTGTCGCCCTTAGCCTCGTTTGCGCAGACAGTCGATGAGGTAATCACCAAGAACATTCAAGCGCGTGGTGGCATGGAAAAGCTGAAAGCCGTTCAGAGCATCCGCATCGACGGGAAATTCAATCAAGGATCCTTCCGCGCCGGATTTCTTCAAGAAAACAAGCGCCCCGATAAGGTTCGCGAGGAATTTGTAGTGCAAGGACTGACGCAAATTCAGGCTTATGACGGCAAGACGGGCTGGCAGATTTCGCCTTTCGGGGGTCGTAAAGATCCGGAATTGATGTCGCAGGACGATCTCAAAGGTCTGCAGCTCGATGCTGACATCGACGGCCCCCTGGTGAATTACAAAGAGAAAGGGCACAAAGCGGAGTTGGCGGGACACGATTCGGTCGAAGGCACGGACTGCTATAAAGTGAAACTCACGCTGAAAAATGGCGACGTGCGTTATTACTTTCTCGATGTCGACTCCTTCCTCGAGATCAAAATGGAGAATCAAAGCAATATTCGCGGAGCCGTGGTATTCACGGAAAACTACTACGGAGACTACGAACAGGTGAACGGGCTGTATTACCCTTTTGCCTTCGAAAGCGGACAAAAGGGAAGCTCGGAGCGCGCAAAGTTTACGGTGGAGAAAGTGGAACTTAATGTTCCGCTGGACGACTCGCTATTCTCCATGCCGGTCACTAAAGCCGAAACTAAGGCAACCCCGAAGTGATCTTGGAGAATATCTCGTTACCGTGATGCACAGGTGCCCGCTCTCGGTATTCAAGGGCGTGTGCTTTAACGAAGCAGATTTTCTGAATTTCCTGTGTAAACAACGTTTTTGCAAATTACTTTAAGGACGTAATCGCAATGTCGAATGTGACTCGTCGCTGTTTGTTCCTGGCTGCATGTATCGCTACCGGCGCGTTTTTCACGCCGCACCTCTGCGCGCAGGAAGTGAAATATGATTCCGATTCGATTTCTGGCCTGGGCGCGCGGAACATCGGCTCCGCAACCATGAGTGGCCGCATCGCCGCACTTACCGCGGTCAAAGAGAACGGCCGCATTACGGTGTACGTCGGAGCCGCCAGCGGCGGAGTATGGAAGTCCGTAAATGGCGGCGCTACCTTTAAACCCATGTTTGATAAGCAGAGCTCACAATCCATCGGCGCCATCGCGATTGATCCGAAATCACCCAGGACGATCTGGGCCGGAACCGGCGAATCATGGACTCGCAACAGTGTTTCTATCGGCGACGGAATTTATAAGTCCACGGACGGCGGGGAAAACTGGACCAATATGGGTCTGAAGGAATCGGAGCGCATAGCGAAGATTTTGGTCGACCCCAATGACAGCAATACAGTCTATGCTTGTGTCCCCGGAAAATTGTGGAGCGACAGCGAAGACCGCGGCCTTTACAAGACCACTGATGGCGGTACGACCTGGAACAAAATTTTGAAGGGCCCGAATCTTTCCACCGGTTGTTCGATGATCTCCATGGATCCCGCAAACCCCAAGACGCTTTATGCGGGCATGTGGGATTTTCGACGCAAGGGATGGACGTTTCGTTCGGGAGGTGAAAATTCGACTGCTCCCAGTGGCAGTGGATTGTTTGTTTCCTCCGATGGTGGCGCCACCTGGAAAGAGCTCGATGAAAAAAATTCTCCAGGTTTGCCCGCGAAGCCCTGGGGTCGTGTTGCGGTATCGGTCGCTCCCTCCAAGCCCGAGGTCGTGTACGCGCTTATCGAATCCAATCGCAGCGCCCTATTTCGCTCCGATGACGGAGGAAAGACCTGGCAGGAGCGGGATCGCAGCAACTGGATGGTGTGGCGGCCGTTCTATTTCGGAAACTTGATTGTCGATCCCAAAAACGAAAATAAAATTTACAAACCCGACCTGGTATTGATCATGAGCGAAGATGGCGGCAAAAGTTTCAGCACCATTTCCCGCAGTGCCCACGGCGACTTCCACGATGTGTGGATCGATCCCGATAACACCGATCATTTGATCGCCGGTGACGATGGAGGAATCTGGTATTCGTACGACGGCGGAAACACCTGGTGGAAGGGCTACAACCTGCCGATTTCCCAGTTTTATCACGTCAGCGTAGATCAGGCTGATCCCTATCATGTTTACGGCGGCTTGCAAGACAACAGCGTCTGGGTAGGCGACTCACAATACCCTGGAGGAATTACGAATAGCCGCTGGGAAAATCTTTTTGGCGGCGACGGTTTCTGGGCTTTTGCTGATCCGTCCGATCCCAATTTTGTGTATGCCGAATCGCAAGGCGGATTCATCGGGCGTGTGAGCCGCACCACATTGGAGACACGCCTCATCAAGCCGGAACCGAATTATGGGGAAGGGAAATTGCGATTCAATTGGAACACGCCGATTCATTTGAGTCCCAACGAGAAAGGCACCCTTTATATTGGCGCGCAATTTTTATTCCGTTCGCGCGATCACGGGCAAACCTGGGATCGAATTTCTCCCGATTTGACCACCAACGATCCCGAAAAGCAGAAGCAGGAAGAGTCCGGCGGCGTAACCGTTGACAACTCTTATGCTGAGATGCACACCACCATCTATTCCATCAGTGAATCCCCGCAGGAAGCGCAAACCATTTGGGTTGGCACCGATGATGGGAATTTGCAGATCACCCGCGACGCCGGCAAATCATGGACAAACGTCGTCGGTAACGTTCCCGACTTGCCTAAGGCCTCCTGGGTTTCCTGGGTGGAGGCGAGCTTGTACAAGCCGGCAACCGCCTACGCCGCATTTGACCGGCACACTTTCGGCGACATGACCCCGCATGTGTACAAAACGACGGATTATGGCAAAACTTGGGCGGCTATTGTGAGTCCCGATAGCGGAGTGCGCGGCTTTGCCCACGTCATCAAAGAAGACACGGTTTCGCCCAACATGCTTTTTCTGGGCACTGAATTCGGGCTCTGGATATCTCTCGATGGCGGAAAGCAGTGGGCGCAGTATCGCGGACGCGATCTTCCGCAAGTGCCGGTTCGCGACATTGTCGTGCATCCTCGCGACTCTGATCTCGTAATCGCCACGCACGGCCGAGGGATTTGGATCATTGATGATATTTCACCGCTGCGAAAATTAACTCCGGATGTCATGGCGCAGGATGCGGGCTTTCTTCCCGGCAAGCCACCACAGCAGCGCTTGAACGCCACTGGCGGATGGGCTGAAGGAAGCGCGATGTTCACGGGGCCCAATCCCGCCGACGCGGCGGTCATCACCTACTATCAAAAGAAGCGTCACATTTTCGGAAAAATGAAAATCGAAATCCTGGACGCGCAGGGCAAACTGGTGGACACATTGCCGCCAAACAATCGCCGAGGTTTAAGTCGGGTGGACTGGCCGATGAGATTAAAGGCGCCACGTGTTCCACCTGCCGCTACGGCCGCATTCGAAGCCAGCCAAGGCCCGCGTGTTTTACCCGGCACGTACACAGTCAAAATGACACGTGGCAAAGACACCTTCTCTACGCAACTTAATGTGGTTCTGGATCCGCGAGCAAAATTTAGCGCGGAAGACCGGCGCCTGGAATTTGAAGCCGCCATACGCGTTTATAATTTATTAGGTGACATGAGCTTTGATGTGGATCGCATCAACGGGGTTCACGACGCTCTGCTGGGCCGCGCTGCGGCTTTGAAAGGCGACCCGGCTGTGGCCAAGCGCCTTAACGACTTGGCGCAACAGGTCGAAGAGCTGCGGCGAAAAATTGTAGCCACCAAAGAAGGCGGTGCAGTTACGGGCGAAGAACGCATCCGCGAGAAGACAACCGGACTTTATGGCGCGATCCTGAATTACGAAGGCCGTCCCGGCGACTATCAGATTGCACGTATCGATTCATTGAAGAAAGAACTCGACGAGGTCACAAGAGAATTTGACAGCCTTCTCGCCAAGGATTTGGCGGCCATCAACAAATCCTTGAAACAGAAGAAGTTACAACCCATTGAGCCCCTCTCGCGACAGGCATGGGACGCTTCAAACAGTGAATCAGATGCCGGAGCTGTGACGACAACACCTGCAAGTCACTGGGAACGCGACTAGATAAATAACTCAGCTTTTTCCGGAACTTACCGCTACATCTCGGGTTCTGTAACCTGGCGGTGGGGAAGGACTTTGTTGTCGCGGTTTTGGCGGAAGCCGGTGACTAAAACGTCAGATTTAGAAAGACGGTTATAATTGACCATTCGCGTGAGCTCGCGTTCCGCCCAGGACCGTGTTGCGCCTTCCTCCAGCCGTCGAACGGGTCTCCCTCCCCGACCATAGACACGTTGTCGAGTCGCGGCGCGCACAAGTGCACTTTCAAGTGAGGACATCGTGAGCACCTCCGCAGAGCAGTTCACCGGGCATCAGATGCAAATCCACGAACGACGTTTGCATGGGCGCGTTCTCCCAAGAACTTTAATTTATGTCGCCTGTGGAGAATCCAACGGCGGAATGGTCCTGAACATAAGCGAGGACGGAATAGCCGTTTCCATGGCGATTCCGGTAGGCGATGAAGCGTATTCGAATCTGCATGTACGCATGAATGGACTGGCGCATAGCGTTGAAGTTCATGGACGTATGGCTTGGACGGCCAAATCCAAAAAACGTGCGGGCATTCAATTAGTCGATGTTTCCGACGAACAGCGCGGGCAAATCCGCGAGTGGCTCGCCCAGGAGGGTGTGCGAGATGTCAATCTTCTTCCGCGCGTTTCGGAACCTGCCGCTTCGATATTGCCGGCGTTTGCTGGCGATGCAATTAAGCCCAGGTTGCTTGACGAGCAGCGTAGGAATCCATCGTTGGTCGCTGCCTCGGCCGCGATTCCCGAGGTTCTTGCAGAGCCAGGGGCTTCTTTGCTGAGTGGATTCGGAAGCACCGCGCCGGAATTCCTGGGTCCCCCCCAAGCCCAACCTCCATTCGCTGAAGACAGCCTCGCCGAAACAGGGTATTCCCAAGCGCCCAACCCCAATTTTGTTGGATTCCGCGAGAATGAATGGGATTTAGCGTCGGTAACTATGGTTCCTCGCAAACGGTCGAAGCCGGAGGGATTATCGGCGTTAGGTTTGTTGTTGTTATGGATCGCCATTCCCAGCTTTGGTATAGGGATCATTGTCGGCCGTCGGCCTCTGCAGCACTGGCTGCTATCGCGAGAGGAGTCCCTGCGGAAAAATATTTCGCCAGTTGCCGCGCCTGAACCTCAAATCGTCAATGCCCGTGATGAATCGCCGGACACTACAGGCGGCGATATCGATGCGAGCGGTACTCCGTCCCTCTCAACACGCCGTCTCGAGGCTCCTCCGGCCGCGAGTTCCCAGGATGTTAAAACACCTGCTGCGACGAAATCTTTCGTATCTACTCCCGCGTTCGTCGATAACAAACTGTTGAACTCCATGTCCACGCAGGAACTTCACGCGCTTAAATCGCCGGCTTCCATCGCATCCCCAGAGAATCCAAACCCAAATGAAGCTTCGAAAGTGGATTCCAACGTTAAACGTAATGCCGTTGCGAAGCACCTTTTTTTGTCCTCTGCGCCGGTCGTTAAACCAGTTACGCGAACCAACACTTTTGCTGCATCAACGAACGTGCCCGCAAATGCCGGCAACTCATCGGCGCAAAGCGGAGATTCGAAAGGCAAATCGGTAATGGCGCCGCCTACTTCTCACGATACCCAAAGTGTTGCGGCCAACAATGAAGCTCAGGGTTTCTCAGAACAAAATCCCCACCAGGTTGCAAGAACTAACGCGGTGGATTCCGGTATGAATACAACAAACCGTCCGGGCAGGCCTTCGAACGCTACTGTAGCGGTCTCGACTTCGCCTTTGACCGAAAATTCGGCCACTCATCAAAACACTTCTGGCGCGAGCACAGTGATCCAATCAGTCGGGAATGGGTCGACCTCGTCGACCGCATCGGTGAATCATTCCGTGACCCCATTTTCCGGGACGGCAGGGAATGCTAGGGCTACTTCCGCGTCCGAAAGTGATGCGAGCCGCAATGGCAATTCGACTATGACTGCGTCGAAAACTGAACCGCCTACGGCGTCTTCTTCTAGTGCGATACCATCTGGTTTCATTGCGCCCCGGCCCGCTGGCATAGCGTCCGACGCAACGCCGCGCATCGCGCCGAACGTGAGGACGAGTATGGCGCCCGGCGCTGATGGAACCGCGGTAAAAGCTGCCCCCAGTTCCTACGCGTCCGCTTCCTCGCGACCAGCACTGCCCAGCTCCTCTTCAAATTTCGCACCAGTCAATGCTCAGTCCCCCCTTCATGGCGTGATGCTCGTAGCCAGAAAGAGCAATGAACCATTCCTACTGAGACTACCGGTAGAGTCCGTAGTTGGGGGGCGTTCCGTCTCCGTCGAGATGCAAAGATTTGTCATGGTGCCGGCCGAGAGCCGCTGGCATCATCACGGGCCCATCGCGAAATTAATGATCGGCGAACTACTTACGCAAGTCGCGCCAAACCAACTAGAGACGGCCAGCAACGCGCGCCCTGGAGACGCGGTGACCGTGCGTGCCCTCGTCGATAAAAATGGAAGCGTGCAGGATTTGAAACCTGTGAGCGGCCGTTTCGCGTTGATGCCCCGGGTGATGCACGACGTGCGGGATTGGCAATTTGATCAGACCTTAATCGATGGCAAGCCGGTAGAGTCCGAGGTAAACATCACCTTCGAATTCCGCGCTGGTTCTGTGCCCCAGCCGAGTCGCGGCCGGGAAATTCAGGCTCGCTCCTTTAAGCCCTAGATTCTCAAACACGCTTTCTTTCCTGGCACCGCGCTTGATTGGCGGCGTTTATTGTGGCGAATAAAAAGCGAATATGGTAGGTTCATCTTCGTTATGCCTGTTCGCTCCTGCCGCGTCACCATCAAAGATATGGACGGCGTAAAACACACCGTCGAAGTTACCGCGGAAACTCTCTACGAAGCTGTCGCCTTAGGACTTGTGGCCATGCGCGGAAATGACTGGGTAATGGGCATCCCTCAGGGTCTGAACACTGTGCAAGTCTCCGTCGTGGATATCCCCATTGAGCACTCGGTAAAAATTCAGGATTTCAATGACTGGCTGGACCGCACCACCGGTGCGCCAAGCGAAGTCTCCAAACGGTCGCGCATCAAAGCCCTACTTGGTTTGCGAGTTGGTCGGTAAACGCTGCAAATGTTTGCGGTATATCGTCGCTCTATGAAAATCGCTCAACGCTTACCGTTTCTAGTGTCTTTCCCGGAATGGATCTCATCTTGGCGTGCACTGGTTCCAGTGTTTTTACTCCCGATTCTTCGCCATGGTTAGTCGTTGAACGATGTTATTCCCCGGCTTTTTACGCAAATTTATGCACGGTTTGTGTCATCGTTCGCATCTGTTCGCTGGCGAAAAAAGTGAACAAACCTTTCACCTAACCGACATGTTGCGGAACAGCGAGCCGATCTAAACGCGAACTTTTAGATTAAGCCGAGCTTAAAAATTAAAGTATGCATTTGGAAGCGCAATTATTTTACGAAAAGACGATAAAACCTGTTGTAATTTACTGAAAGGCTTGGTAATTTCCCGCCAATTTGGTATCACTTCGAGTAATTTCGAAGTGGTTCAACCATGATCTACAAAAAAATCGGACTCTTGAGGTCAGGCGGTCGGCTCCTAGGGAATTGTCTTTCCACATGGGGCCCCGCGGGGAGGGGGATCACATGAAAGGTAACCGGGTCACTTTAGCAGTTGTGGTCTGTTGTTTGTTGTTATTCGTGCTTCCAATTTTATCGCACGCGCAAATGGCCGGAACGGGTCAAGTTGTAGGAACGGTAGTCGATGCGTCCGGCGCGGCAATCGTTGATGCTGATGTCACGCTCACCGATACGGCCACCAACGAAACACGAACATCCATGACAAACGGGGCGGGCAGGTACGTTTTCTCGAATGTCCCCCCGGGTAAATACGACGTCGCGATAAATAAAGCGGGATTCCGTCAGGCCAAACTGGCTGGTCAGGATGTGGTGGTCGGTGAAACCCGCACGCTCGATGTGAAACTTGAAATTGGTTCGTCAACGGAAGTCGTTGAGGTCACTACCACCAATACAGAACTGCAGACCATGAACGCCACCATCGGCAATACCATATCTGGCCTTGCCTTGACCTCTCTGCCAGGTCTTGGGCGTGATGTGAGCACTTTCGTCACGCTGCAGCCAGGTGTTGCGCCAGACGGTAGCGTGGCTGGAGCAAATCAGGACCAGAACTCATACCAACTCGACGGTGGCAATAACTCTAGCGACATGGACGGTACGCAAAATACTTATACGCCCAGCTTCGCGGGCGACCCAACCGGCGGCGTGGTGAATAGCTTTGTCACAGCTACTGGTGTCAGCGGGGCCCCCGGCGGCGGCGGACCGACCGGCGTGATGCCCACACCAGTGGACAGTATTGAGGAATTCACCGTCGGGACGACGAACCAGACGGCAGACTTCAATAGTTCCGCAGGCGCCCAAGTGCAGATGGTGACCAGACGCGGCACCAATACCTGGCACGGAACGGGTTACGAGTACTACTTGGATAACAACTGGAATGCGAACACTTTTGACAACAACGCTTCTAGTACACCTATTCCCAGTTACCACTTCAATCGCTTTGGCGGTTCCTTGGGCGGTCCCGTGGTCTGGAAAAACGTTCTTGGCGGGAAGTGGTACCTCTTTGCCAATTACGAAGGTTTTCGTTTTCCGAACTCAAGCACCCGGACGAGATCGGTTCCCTCCGATGGGATGAGGCTCGGATTGCTGCAGTTTGCAGGAACCGTCTACAACCTGAATCCGGGTCCGACGACCTATCCGTCTACTGCACCTGCTATCGGTGTATTGGTGCCGGGAACGACCTATCCAGGGTCCGGCACCACGCTTGACCCGCGTGGCTTGGGAATAAGCCCTACGGTTCAGGCCATGTGGCAGCAATTCATGCCGGAGTCCAATCAAGGAACCGCCTGTCTCGGTTTAAGTCGTTGCGATGGGTTGAACGTGCTGGCCTTCCGAGCCAACATGGCCCTGCCATGGAAAGACAATATTGGCGTCGTTCGTCTCGACCATGACTTTGGATCCAAGTGGCACTTCTACGCGAGCTACCGCTATTACCACATGGAGCGAGCCACCTCGAATCAAGTGGACATCGGAGGCTTTTTGCCAGGGGACAAGCTCGGGACGCCCGCGGCGGCGGCTTCCCGCCCGCAGGTGCCATGGTACCTAACGGGTAGTCTCGTAACGAACATCACCAACAATGTCACTAATAACTTCCATTACAGCTACTTGCGGAATTATTGGGCACGCGCCTCTGCTGGCCAGCAGCCGCAAATATCAGGATTAGGCGGTGCCTTGGAACCTTTTGGCGAATCCTCTACGAACGTCCTGGCTCCGCTCAACCTGGACACCCAAGACGTCCGCACGCGGTTTTGGGATGGCCAAGACAACATGATTCGCGACGACGTATCTTGGAATAAGGGCACGCACTTCTTCCAGATCGGTGGCACTTATCAGCGCAATTGGGACTATCACCAGCGCACTGATAATGGCGGTGGCATTAACTACCAGACAGTGTACGCACTGGGTTCAGGCGCAGGCCAAGGTGGTACCAACGGCATGGACATGACAGGTTTTGTCCCCACAGGCCTTGGGTCCAGTTGGTCGCGGGACTATGCTATCGTGCTGGGCATACCTTCCCTCACGCAAATCGCTTACACACGTACTGGCTCTCAACTAAATCTGAACCCCCCGAATACGCCCGCGTTCGACCAGAGCACGATCCCCTTCTACAACTTGTATTTCAGCGACTCCTGGCGTATGAAGCCAAGCTTCACCTTGACGTACGGTTTGGGTTGGACGCTGGAAATGCCGCCGGTTGAGCAACAGGGCAAACAGGTCGTATTTGTGGACCAGAACAACAAACCCGTCGACACGCAGGCCTTTCTAAACGCGCGCGAAACCGCGGCGCTGGCTGGGCAAGTCTACAATCCACCAGTAGGCTTCTCGCTCGTAGGCAATGTCGCTGGTCACCCAAAGTATCCCTATAATCCTTACTACAAATCTTTCAGCCCGCGCGTCGCTGCGGCATGGAATCCCAGATTTGACTCCGGTTTGTTCGGCGCGTTGTTCGGACCGGGCAAGACGGTCCTTCGCGGCGGTTACAGCATTCTCTACGGGCGCCTGAATGGCGTGGACCTGGTATTGGTGCCTTTACTTGGCACGGGCCTCATCCAAGCAGTACAGTGCTTTGGCCCGCTGACGGATGGCACATGCAGCGGAGGAACCGGTACTCCGCGCACTGCCTTTAGACTCGGCCCCACCGCGGGCGGTTTCGATGGTCTGGTAGCCCCCCTTCCAGCAGCCAGCGCAACCCTGCCGCAACCAGACTTTCCCGGAATCAATGCGATCGCCGCGGGTGCTGGCGAAGGCTTGGATCCAAATTTCCGGCCGAGCATGAGTCAGCAATTTGACGTCACCGTGCAACGGCAGATTAGCAACAAGGTTTCGATCGAATTCGGCTATATCGGTCGGAAAGTTACGCACGAATTCCAGCCCATCAATGTGAACGCGGTTCCCTACATGATGACAGTTGGAGGGCAGTCGTTCGCAAAGGCCTATGGCCAGATGGTTTGGCAATACTGCGGCGGCAACGCTGGTTTGGCGGGTGGAGGATGTGCGGGTAATCTCGCAGCCGTGACGAGCCAACCATTCTTTGCAGCCGCGCTCAATCCAGCTTACTGCGCTGGCTTCGCCAATTGCACGCAAGCCGTGGCTTCCAAAGAAGGCAACAACGGCACGGGCAACATTCAGCAGAATAACGTGTGGAGCCTTTGGAGTGACCTGGACGGCGGCAATTTCAACTTCCCGCGTACAATGATGAACACTCCCATCGCGGGCGGCCCGCTGGCTTGCGGCACTACAACCGCTCCCACTACGTGTGGTGCTAACGGCCAGCTGACGTCGGGGGTGGGTATGAACACGAGCCTTGGCTACGGAAATTACAATGCCGCGTTCGTCTCCGTCAGGATGGCTCAATGGCACGGCCTGACTTTGCAGAGTAACTTCACTTATGGCAAGGCACTGGGTACGGGTTCGGAAGTTCAAGCTTCCAGTCAACTCACAGTACCGGATGCATATAACCTGCATTCCGCCTACGGGCTGCAGCCATGGGACCGCAAATTCATTTTCAACACATTTCTTGTCTATCAGCCTCCCATCTTCAAGGGCCAGCACGGTCTGGTCGGACGCATCGCAGGCGGCTGGACGTTTGCACCCATCCTCACTGTGGGAAGTGGTTTGCCGTTGGAAGTGCAACCTACCGACGCCTTCGCTAATGAAATCTATGGTGGCGGTCAGTCCTTCGGCGAAGGGGAAGGCAACAGCTTCGCCGCACTACAAAACGCCGTCAAGATCTGCCCAACTGGCTTTGGCGCAACCCGACATAACAATCCAACCCTGAGCAACCCAGCAAATGCGGGTTTGCAATTTGGGTCCACTTTGTTCGGGCCGAGCATGTTCCAGCATCCGGACCAAGCGTATTTTTGTTTCCGGAATCCCATTCTGGGCATTGATCCCTCGGACGGCGGAGGTGCCGGGATTCTGCGAGGCATGCCTTACTGGAACGTGGACTTTAGCGTAAAGAAAAACGTCCTGATCACGGAACGTGTTTCCCTGGAGTTCTCGGCCACCTTCTCAAACCTTTTCAACCATAACCAGTTCTCTGATCCCTACTTGATCCTTGGCGACCCGGGAGACTGGGGTGGGCTAGGCGGCTTCAGCAGTATTTATAACGGTGGGACTGCGCAGGCGAACACGCCACGGGCGATGGAATTTGGTCTGCGCATCAGCTTCTAACTTTTTCCCGCAGTTCGCGGGTTAAGTAGCTATATTCACGGATAACGAAAATGTGGAAGCCCCGATGGGGCTTCCCATTTATTTTCCCGCGCTAGCGACCTATCCATCCTGGCCGCGGAGTACTGCTCGGCGAGTCGGATGTTATTGCGCGTCTCCCTGCATTACCAAAGTGGTGCCTACGGGCCTTTCCATCCCGGATGCGGATTCCGGACGATGCCGATCCGCGTTCCGGGCTGATGCCGTTCGCTCGTTCCGGACGATGACCATTCAAGATGTCATGATTCCTTGCCAACATATCGAGCTTAACAAAGCTGTAGGGCAACAAATTGGTTTTTACCTTGGAGAGCCGAAGGATCCCACAGTCGCGTTTACGATTGAGTTTTCCGAATACTTGCGCATTGCAACACGCGAAGATGTGAAGAAATGGAACGATGCAATCAAAGCCCGAGTAACAATGGCCGGGGAATTAGAGGAAAACTGGCCACGAAACGATTATGAAAGTGATTGGAGACAGCCGCGAAAGTATCGTTGACGGCAGGCATTCTGAAATTTGGGGCCAACAAAGTTTATCAGATATATGCATTTCAATCCCCTTAACTCTCACCAGTGTGCGACATCAGTTTGTCGTCGCAACCGTTAAAAACGTCTTTATTTGTTTAATGAGTGCCGCAAACTGCGCGATCGAGCCATAGACAGGAATGCGTAGCGCGAGATCTTTCGGGCACGCCTTCAAGGAACGAAGTCTAAGGGCCTCTTCGGTGAGACGCACGGCGGGGATTACTCCCGTCGCGCGGCAGGGACGTTCTTCGTTCACTTCTCGATGCCATTCGATGAGTTGCTCCTGGAGATCCTCTTCATCGTGGAAGCGCCGCACTTTGAAGAAGGAGGATTTCACGAAACCCACCAAGTTCTCGACGGTCCCTTTTTGTTGAGGCTGCTGAGGCCAGCACAACTCCACCCCGATGCCTATCTCTAGCATGGCGTAAGCGAAGACCGGATTCCATTCCGTGACCTCACCGTTCCTCCGCCACTTCAAGGCTACCGTATTCGGCCGATCGAACACGCACAGCAGCGGAACTCCGCCCCAACTGTGAACATGCTCTGCCAGGTTACGCACTAGCTCTCTACCGCCTCGTTCTTCACCACACGGACGCGGATAAATCGGGAGTACTTCAGACGAGAAGCGAAGAAGTGGATACGACGGATCGACCCGTCGAGAAAGGCAACATCTACTTGCCCGAAGTCATGTTGGCTAAATTCTCCGGGCAAGCCTTCGAAACGAATCGGTGGCTTTATCTCTTTCGGACGAACAGAATCTCCAGCGAACACAGCTCGGGTTTTTCTTCCAGAGTCTTTACAACCAGTTTCCGGAAATCCTCAACGATGCTGGGCCTGCCGATCCGCCGCTTCTCTCGCTCAGCAGCATCATCGACATGAACCACCGGAGCTTCTTCGGCAATGCGCTTAACTGAGCATAGCGACACTCCCGCCAGACGGGCCACTTCGGTCTGGGAGTGA
>Ga0210384_10002837_pt1 | contig 20640 bp, 20 predicted proteins | sample IncBWH2MmetaG_FD_160574 | JGI IMG/M metagenome (GOLD analysis project Ga0210384, IMG submission 160574) | Forest soil microbial communities from Barre Woods Harvard Forest LTER site, Petersham, Massachusetts, United States - Inc-BW-H-2-M | ecosystem: Environmental > Terrestrial > Soil >...
CGTGTTCGGCGCGCTCGCCGAATGCGCCGGCAACCCGCATTCAGCGGCATTCGCGCTCAGTCTGCCATCGCGTAGGCCTTGCACCAACCGTTGGGGCTGACGTCGCCTTCCACGACCTTGCATGATTTGGGCAGCTCGAACAGCGTGCAGGTGGCGCACATCCTGATATCCTTCGGACTGTCCTGATACTCCGCTTCCTGCTTTGACATTTTTTGCTGCGCCCGTGCGCGCCGCCAGGTCAGCACGACCGCCAAAGCGGCGAGCGCTCCCCCAATCAACTGGCGCCGCGGCGGGTCAAAACCCTGCGTCGTTGCGCCGGGCACATCAGGGGAGGACGTCGTCATCTCTGCTGATCCCTTCGACCTTGCTCTCGGCATTCGACGGGCAGCTTTCGACGTTTGTATGACCGCCTGAAGCTGGAGCGCGAGCCGCTGATGCGCGCGGCTTGTCTGGACACCGACCTGCCGCGATGCCAAGCTCGCCAACAATCAATAAAAAGGAGTTTTGGCCAATGACGATCATCGACTCCCAGGTCCATGCCTATGAGGCGAACACGCCGAAGCGCCCCTGGCACAGCGTGCCGAACTGGCCCGATCACGTCACCGGTGACGAGATGGTGGCGGCGATGGACAAGGTCGGCGTCGACGGCGCGATCTTCATCTCGGCCTTTTCCATGTACCGCTACGACGCGAGTTATGCGGTGGAGGTGCAACGGGCCCATCCGACCCGGCTCGCCATCGTCAAGCCGCTCGACCCGGACGATCCCGATGTGGCCGATGTCGTGGCCGACTGGAAGACCACGCCGGGCACCGTCGGCATCCGCATCATGCTGACCCGGGAGGCGAAGCGCGACCCGGATCATCCGGGGCTCGACCGCATCGCGCGTGCCGCCGTCCGCCACGATTTTCCGGTGAACCTGCTGTGCTGGGACAACCTTGACGCAGGCACCGCGCTGATCGACCGCAACCCCGACACGCGCTTCATCATCGACCATCTCGGCATCCTGCAGCCGCGCACGCCGCCGGCGCCGCCAAACCCGTGGGCGGACCTGCCAAAAGTGCTGGAGCTCGCAAGGCGCAACAATGCGGTGATCAAGGTCAGCGGCGCCTGCACGCTGTCCAAAGAACCGTATCCCTTCTCCGACATCTGGGATCCGCTGGCCCGCGTGTTCGATGCCTGGGGTTTTGACCGCTGCTTGTGGGGCACCGACTGGACCCGCGCCTTCGCCGTCGTCAACTACGAGCAGGCCGTCACGCCGTTCCTCGAGACCGACCGCCTGAGCAAGGCGGAGCGCGCCATGCTGATGGGCGGCGCCTGCGCCAAGGCCTACCGCTGGTCCCCAAAGCCGGGCTAGCCGCTGTAGGGTGGGCAAAGGCGCGCTTGCGCCGTGCCCACCGCGCACCACCGTCTCGAATAATGGGCACGCTTCGCTTTGCCCACCCTAGACCGCCGGCTTCAGTTCAGGCGGAGCTCGGTGATGTGGCGAGGGTCCGGGCTCAGCTCGTTTCTCTCCACGCGCGTCACAATGTCCGTCAACGCCGCATTGGCGCGGCATGACCGGCCCACCTTTTCGCCTTCACGCACCACGAGGCCGTTCATGAAATTGATCTCGGTCCGCCGCCCCTTCTGCATGTCCTGCCCCATCGACGGCCGCTGACCGGAGGAGACGCGTTGGCCGTCCGCGAAACGCTGCGCATCGCAAGCCCGCATCGCCTCCTCGTCGCCCTCGCCCGCGCGCGCGATCGTCTCCGGGGCGAGATGCAGGATCTCCTCCAGCTGATAGCCGTGCGCCTGTCCGACACGGATGGCTTCGCTGCCGAGCCGGGTCGAGAAGCGACGGATCGGCTCGCTCTGCAGCATCTCGGCGCCTGACAGCCCCGTGCATGCCGAAAGCCCGTTGCCCATGACATTGGCGACCAGTTTTGACCAGCGCTCGCCCCACAGATTGCTCGTGACGGTGGCGCTGTCGGCATAAGCGACCAGGCGACAGATGTCCCTGGCGCGCTCGGTGATCCGGCCGTGCACTTCACCGGCGCGAAACACGGTATGGGCCGCCCCGCCCTTGCCAGCGCCGCGATGGATATGGCCGGCTTCGGGCAGGTTCACCGTGATGCTGCTCGCAATGCACCCCAACGTCTTGCCCCAGCCGACGACGCCCGCGATGGTCGCTTCGTTCATGCAGTTCTGCAGCGACACCACGTAGCCGTCGGCCGCCAGATATTGCGCAATCATCATGGTCGCCCACGCCGTGTCGTAGGATTTCATGCACACGAAGGCGATGTCGACCGGCGCCTCCCTGGCCAACTGCTGGACGTCCGTGACATGCAGCGCCCGCACGGCGACCGCGAATTCCGCTACGTCCCTCGCATGCGTGACGCGCAGGCCGTGCTTGCGCATATGCGCGACATGTTCGGGCCACGGGTCGATGAACGTCACGTCCTCGCCCGCCTGCACCATGTGCGCGCCCGCATACCCGCCAACGGCGCCTGCTCCGACGATCGCGATCTTCCGGCCCATGCTTTTCCTCCGACATTCTTGTTGCACCAGCATAGCTCGCCTGCGGGTTCCCTCACAATGTCGTGCGCGATGTGCAGCCATCTCGAAATCCCGACACACTTGTAACTCTCACCGCGCGATCCCGGCGATTAGCTTGGCTTTCGAGCGCAACGAACGGCAACAGGAGAGCGACATGGACAGCAACAAGGCGAGCGAGACGCAGAATCGCAAAGGGCTTCTCAAACCGAACACACCTGCGATCGTGTCGGCGGAGGCCTGGGAGGCCGCGCGCCAGGAGATGCTGGTGAAGGAAAAGGCCCTGATGCGGGCCCGCGATGCGCTGTCAGCGGAACGCCGGCGGATGCCATGGATGGCCGTCGACAAGGCGTACGCGTTCGAGGGCCCGCAGGGCAAGGTCAGCCTGCGCGACCTGTTCGAGGACCGTCGGCAACTCGTCGTCTATCGCGCCTTCTTCGAGCCCGGGGTGTTCGGCTGGCCCGAGCATGCCTGCCGCGGCTGCTCGCTCGGCGCCGATCAGGTCGCCCATCTGGCCCATCTGAACGCGCGCGACACCACCCTCGTCTACGCCTCGCGCGCCCCGCAGGCGGATATCGCACGCCTGAAAGCGCGGATGGGCTGGGAGATGCCCTGGTACACCATCACCGACAGTTTCGACAAGGACTTCGGCGTCGACGAATGGCACGGCCACAACGTGTTCTTCCGCGATGGCGAGCGGGTGTTCCGCACCTATCTCATCAACAGCCGCGGCGACGAGGCGATGGGCACCACCTGGAGCTACCTCGATGTCACGCCGCTCGGCCGTCAGGAGATATGGGAGGATTCGCCCGAGGGTTACCCCCAGACGCCGCCGTACAAATGGTGGAACTGGCACGACAATTATGAGGCCGGGGCCGCGCCCGACCGGAAGTGGGTCGAGGTGTCCGACGCCGGCGAAGCCGCCTTCCGCAAGAAGGACGCGTGAGGCGAACAGATGACTCCATGCCGAGGTGGTGAGTACCGCCTCGGCATGTGTGGTCGCCGACCCGCGCCACTGCGCAATCCTCATCAACGTGTCAAAGAGCCTTTGAGGATGATGGTTCAGCCGATCAACCGGCATTCCCTGCGCAATGGTTTTAACGGTGTCCTGCGTGCTCTCCCTGGGGACCGGGCTGGGGACCGGGCTTTGTTGCCCCCATCATCAGCGAGATCATCTCTCGCTCACTTGACACCAGCGTCGGGGTGTCAGGACCACACGCCTTCTCCGTCCGCACCGGCGCCGTTCGTCCGCACGAGCAACTCGCGCGCGTCGCCGAAGCGTCCATCGCATCCTGACCCGCGTTTCGTGACGACGCGCGATCCGCCCCTCTTGCCGGGTCAGGACGCGCGGACCATACCTCTGATTTGGAGTCGGCGTCAAGGTCTTTTCTGTATTTCAGAACACAACCCCTGCGACAGGCTGGCACGACGGGCAATTCGCGCATGGCGCGTATGCGGAAATTGCCCGTCGTGCAAGATCGGTGTGCGCGCAGCACCGATCACGTCGCCTCGATCATGGATGATGCGGCATCGGGCGAACTAATGCAGGAGTCCCTTGCAGACGAACCTTGCGCCCACCTTGACGCAGTGGCCGCCATCGGCCTCGCACTCCTGGCAAAACTCCGCCGGCGGCGGATCTGGTGGCAGCGGCGTGTGGTAGGTGAATGAACCGATTGTATTGGTCAGCCCGGCGACGGTCACGGTCACCGGCACGACTTCGGGGGAAAACCCGATGGGGCGCGGGTTCACCGGCGGTGTCTGCATCTCGCAATCGCTGGCGCTGCTGCAAGAGACGTCGACAGCGGGCACCGACGTTCCGTTCATGTTGAAAGAGATGGTGGTCGCTCCCGGTGCGGTCGCGAATTTGGTCCCGTGGACCAAGACCTTCGTTCCCCCCTCCGGCAGCCCGTTTCTCGGCCTCATAAAGCCGGTCGGAAACGGCTTGTAGGTATACAAATCGGCCGGGGTTGGCGCGCTGAAGTCCGTCGCGCCGACCACGACATGCACCGTGCCGGTGCCGCGTGGCGGAGAGACCACGCAATGCGTGCTGTCGTCGCAGATCATGGCTCCGGAGACCTCGCCAAATCTTGCCTCCATGTTCGATGACAGCTCGGTGCCGAACAGGTCGATCGAGATGTTGCTATCCTCCGGCCCTTCGTTCGGAACGATGCGCGTGACGATCGGACCGTTGAAAGTGAAAACGTTGCCGGGGCTGGTGGGCGAGCCGGCGAATGTCACGTTCACGGGGCCGATTGGGGCTGGCAGCGTCGTCGCAATGCATCGGAAAGGCGACGGGCAATCGGCCCGGACCCTCAGTCCGCCGAACCGGAGCGGCGGCCCGTGGTTGGCCGAGTTGAAAAACCCCGTGCCGGTGACCGTCACCATCGTGCCCCCGCTCGATGGCCCGTGGTTGGGGCTGACGGCAGTCACGACCGCCTTGTCGTTCGTGCAGAGCAGGCCGAGCCCACCATCGGTCCTTTCCAGGAACTGGACGCCCTGGAAATCGGGACAACAAGGGCCGGCCAAAGTGGCGTTGTTGGTTTCGGCCGTGGTCCCACTTGTGCTGCAGGTTGCCCTCAGATTGGTGCCGTCGTTGACGCTGATGTCCACGCCGAGCTGCGCGCCGGCATTGAGATTTGCCTGCGCGCTGCAGCAATCGCCAAAAATATTGAATTCGGCGCTCTTCCATCTGCCCGCGAGGTCCAACATGCCGTCGGGCGCGCTCGCCTGAAACGCCTCGGTGCCCGTTGTCAGGATCACGGTGTCATCACCGCCCTGCACGGCGCGGCCCGTCACGGCCATGTTGAGAAGGCCAGCGATGGTCCGCGGTGACACGCTGGTCGCGTCGCTGTTCCGGAAGCAGCCGGGCGTCGTGCCCCGGGGCATTGTTGCTCGTCCAGCCGTCCGGACAGGGCTTGCCGTAGTTGAGCATCCAGAACTGGATGAACACACCATCTCCCGAGGAGTAGATGAACTGCTCCCAACCCTTGCAAGTTGCGGGATTGGCAGCCGTGCTGCAGGCGGGACTGGTGAAGACGTTGGTGTTGAGCTGCAGCGAAAACGAGTCGGCAACACCGTTGGAGTCGGTCTCACTGGTTAAGCCATCGGCCTCCCAAAACGACCCGGTCGCGGTAGCAACCGAGCCGGGGGAGTCGAGCTGATAATCCGTACCATTGCCCACGGTGAACGGGCGCTGCGGGAGCGCGTTCCCGAACGGGCGTGGCTTTGGTTTCGTGCATGGCACCTCGACCCACTGCGTGTTCGGAAACTCGGCGCGCCAGCAGCCACTTTTCGGATGAGGAGTCTGCGAGATGGCTTTCCGCCAATTTTCCTGCTCGAGCGCTTCGGCCGATTTTTGCGCGGGTCCGGAAGCAGGCTGGTCGTTGGGCGGCGGCTTTGACTCTTCGGCGACGGACGCCGCCGGGAATGTCACGACCGAGAAGCATATTGCAGCGAGTTGGAGCGCGGCTGCAACCCCGGCCATACGCATCATCGATGCCCCCAGGCTTGTCCTCGTCCAACGGACCATATCATGTCGGGTCAGCCTGGGCGAGTCGACACGCTCCTGCGTTTCCGATCCAGGACAGGTTCGCTGGTGAAGATACCGATCCGCCCGTCAATCAAGAACCAAGTCCTTGAAGGGATCACGCTGGTCGTTCTGAATTCTCTGAGCGGTTACGTAGTGCTTGCAGGCCCCGCGCGCATCGCCGTGGCTCAGGTCAGTATTGACCACGGCCATCTCCCTCATCATGGCCATCCTTTTGGGACCGTAAGGCATCGTGGCCATTCGGTCGGTCATCTTGACGAAATTTTCGCCCTTGCACGCCATCATCTTTGCAGAAGCAGGCGACAACACAAAGCTGGCAAATGCTGCGGCAATCACTAGGTTCTTCATCGTCGTTTCCTCCGCGCTTTAAAGCTCGCTCGCTGGTCGAACGTGGACTCGGTGGACTACGGGTTGCTCCCGAGCCGGAGCTGCGCCACAGCGAACGAGAGCCAAGGACAAATCACGCGCTCTCCAATCCGCAACCGATTGTACGCCCTTTGATCGTCCGTGTGGCGGCAAAGGTGATGCGGCAACGGCTTTTCTTCGTTCAATAAGACTGTCCAAGAGGGGTCTCCCCAATGGTGCGCTCGATCTACATCGATCCAGTTCTTTCGGCTTGGGATTTGTGAGCAATCGGTTGCACGGCGGTATGTGAAGGCGGATGACCGGGTGCGCTCGCGTGACGGATCGGCTCTTGGCTCGATCGCATCATGTCGCCGACCTGGAGCTGCTTGTCGGTCCGATCCGATGAAGTGCCTATGGCAGGCGGCCTGCAGATCATCGGCAGTTGCGAGATTGCGCCGGGTTCGTCGTTCCGCAGAGCCGCCTGACGACGTGCCGCGATGCTGCCGCCATGCAACCCCATACTCTCCGTCGTACCGCCATGCTTTCGTCAAGACTTCGCTGAAACTTGGGCCGTTCGCCGACCTGATGGATAGTACCCTTCTCCAGGTGACATTGGACGGAGCTCGCCATGAACTCCATGCCGAACCCGACAGCAACTGATCCCAACGATGAACTGGTCGCGCGCGCGGACGAGCGCCTCGCCCATGCGTATGAACAGATCGCACAAGCGGATGAGCAACTCGTGCGCGTCACGGAAAATCTGTCGAAGCTGAACGAGAATGCCGCGCGCAAGCCTTCCGCCATCCCTGACCGGCGGCCGTCGCGTGGCTGGCCGGCGCGCCGTGGTCTCGCCGGCCTGCTGTTGGCAGCGTGCATCTTTCTCGCTGCTTTCGTCTGGCAATTGCCCGGCGGCGATGCGGCCAGGCTGATGATCGCCCGATGGGTGCCGCAGCCGGGCTTGACGTCCCCGCAGCCGCCAAACAACCCCTCGCCTTCCGTGCAGGCGACCTCGTCTGCGCCCCGGCTGATTGCAGCGCAACCAACGTCTTTAGCAATTTCGGCTCAAACCGCGCCGCAAGAGGTCGCGCCGACGGCAGCCCCGCTGCCTCCGGATCTGCCGCAGACGCTCCAGACGATGGCGCGCGATCTCGCCATCGTTGGGCGTGCGATCGAGCAGCTCAAGGCAGGCCAGGAGCAGATCGCCAGCGACAATGCGCGGGCCGTCGAGCAGCTCAAGGCCGGCCAGGACCAGATGGCCCGCGACAATGCGAAGACCGCCGAACAGCTCAAGGCGATGGCGAGCTTCACGGCGAGGGCCTCCAAGCCGGGCCTGCAGCCCACGACGGCAGCGGCACCGCCACGGACGAATGCTGCGGCGACGCGTCAGCCGGTGCCGGCGCGTCCGCCACCGCAAGCCCGCGTGCAGCCGTAGCGCTGTCGGGGACGGCCTTGCCGCCGCGATGTTCAATCATGCGGGGCCGATCAACATCAAATTCAACCTGGACGTGTTGACGGACAAGGCCAACCGAGCCGCTTCTCGCTCCAAACCTCGCAAAATCGTCGTCTCGTCGCGGAACGCAGAGCCACCGAACGTGTTTGTTCGCGGGGCAAAAAGTAATGGAGAGAAGTGGAGTGCTCAGAAAAATCCTTGCCGCTGCCGCAATCGGCGCAGGTGTGACCGTGGCGTCCACCCTCGGCGCGTCCGCGACGATCGTATGCCAGGGCCACACTTGCTGGCACGTGCATGAAGCGTACGACTTCCCCCATGAAGCCGGTGTCGTGGTTCATGAAGACAACTGGCATTGGGGGCCGCGCGAAAGGTTCGCCTTCCGCGAACACGAGGGCCGCGGCTACTGGCGCGGAGGCAGATGGGTCGTGTGGTAATCCGCTGATAGCCCACATGACCGGAGGCCGCCGTTAGGCGACCTCATCGCAGATGTCCGCCGGTGCGATCGCTCGCGCGAGTTCGAGCGCACCGAACGGAACGTCCGGGCAGCTCGATTGCCCTCAAGCGCGATGGGATTAGGTTGAATCACCATCGCGCTTCAGATTCTTGATTGCGCATGATCTTTTCGGAAAACCGCTGCACGCTTTCCGGATCATGCGCTACCCCTTGTTCGGCGGGTTGAGCTGGATGTGCAGCTCGCGCAGCTGCTTCTGCGTCACGTCCGAGGGCGCGCCCATCAGCAGGTCGACGGCCTGCTGGTTCATCGGGAACAGCGAGATCTCGCGCAGGTTGGTGGTGCCGCAGAGCAGCATGACAATGCGGTCGACGCCCGCGGCCATGCCGCCATGCGGCGGCGCGCCATACTGGAACGCCCGGTACATGCCGCCAAAACGCTCGACCACCTCGGTCTCGCCATAGCCCGCGATCTCGAAGGCCTTCACCATGGCTTCCGGCTTGTGGTTGCGGATGCCGCCGGAGGCGATCTCGTAGCCGTTGCAGGTGATGTCGTACTGGAACGCCTTGATGGTGAGCGGGTCGTTTTGCATCAGCGCCTGGAGCCCGCCCTGCGGCATCGAGAACGGGTTGTGCGAGAAATCGATCTTCTTGTTCTCCTCGTCGTACTCGTACATCGGGAAGTCGACGATCCAGGCCAGCGCGAACTGATCCTTGTCGACGAGGTTCAGCTCCTCGCCGACCCGGGTGCGGGCGAGGCCTGAAAACTTCCAGAACTTGTCCGGGTCGCCGGCGACGAAGAAGGCGGCATCGCCCTCCTTGGTGCCAAGCTGCGCGCGGATCGCAGCGGCGCGTTCGCTGCCGATGTTGTTGGCGAGCGGACCGGCGCCCTCAGCCCCCTCGCGCCACATGATGTAACCGAGCCCGGGCTGGCCTTCGCCTTGCGCCCACGAGTTCATGCGGTCGCAGAAGGCGCGGCTGCCGCCGCCCGGTGCCGGGATCGCCCAGACCTGGTTCTTCGGATCCTCCAGCATGCGCGCGAACACCTTGAAGCCGGAGCCGCGGAAATGCTCGGAGACGTCCTGCATCTCGATCGGGTTGCGCAGGTCCGGCTTGTCGCTGCCATATTTGCGGATGGCGTCGGCAAAGGGGATGCGCGGCCAGCCCTTGGTGACCTTCTTGCCACCGGCAAATTCCTCGAACACGCCACCGATGACCGGCTCCATCGCCGCGAACACGTCGTTCTGCTCGACGAAGCTCATTTCAACGTCGAGTTGATAGAACTCGCCCGGCAGGCGGTCGGCGCGCGGATCCTCGTCGCGAAAGCACGGCGCGATCTGGAAATAGCGGTCGAAACCGCTCATCATCAAGAGCTGCTTGTACTGCTGCGGTGCCTGCGGCAGCGCATAGAACTTTCCGGGATGGATGCGCGACGGCACCAGGAAGTCGCGCGCGCCCTCCGGTGAGGACGCGGTCAGGATCGGGGTCTGGAACTCGAAGAATCCCTGCTCCTTCATGCGCCGGCGCATGGAGTCGATGATCGCGCCGCGCGTCATGATGTTCTGGTGCAGCTTGTCGCGACGCAGGTCGAGGAACCTGTACTTGAGCCTTATGTCTTCAGGATATTCCTGCTCGCCAAACACCGGCAGCGGCAGCTCGGCCGCGGGCCCCAGCACCTCGATGTCGGCGACATAGACCTCGACCATTCCGGTCGGCAGCTCCGGATTGTCGGTTCCCGCAGGGCGGCGGCGCACCTTGCCCTCCATCCGCACCACCCATTCCGACCTGAGTTTTTCGGCGTCCTTGAAGGCGGGCGAATCCGGATCGGCCACGCATTGGGTGATGCCGTAGTGGTCGCGGAGGTCGATGAACAGCACGCCGCCATGGTCGCGAATGCGATGGCACCAGCCCGACAGCCGGACCGTCTCTCCGATGTGACTCTCGCGGAGCGCGCCGCAGGTATGGGTCCGGTAACGATGCATGGAAGTCCTGAACAGATGTCGAGGGTGGAATCGGGGGCGGTCACGCCCGCCCGAAGCGAGGCAGGGTTTACCCGACGCGGTCGGGTGCGGCAACCAAGCTAGCGCCGGTTTTGGGCTCGAAAATCCGGCTTGTCGCGCCTATCTTGGCTGCATGACCGTGCATTTCCCCTTCCAGAACTCCTATGCGGCGCTGCCGGCGAACTTTTTCGCCCGCGTGGCGCCAACGCCCGTGGACAAGCCGCGGCTGATCAAGCTGAACCGGCCGCTTGCGCGCCATCTCGGCCTCGACCCGGACCAGCTCGCCACCCCTGAGGGGGTCGAGATCCTCGCGGGCAAGGCGCTGCCCGATGGCGCCGAGCCGATCGCGATGGCCTATGCCGGCCACCAGTTCGGCCATTTTGTTCCCCAGCTCGGTGATGGCCGGGCCATCCTGCTCGGCGAGGTGATCGACCAGGACGGCGTCCGCCGCGATATCCAGCTCAAGGGGTCCGGACCGACCCCGTTCTCCCGCCGCGGCGACGGCCGCGCCGCGCTCGGGCCCGTCTTGCGCGAATATATCGTCAGCGAGGCGATGGCGGCCTTGGGCATCCCGACCACCCGTTCGCTCGCAGCCGTCATGTCAGGCGAGCCCGTGATGCGCGAGACCGCGCTCCCCGGCGCCGTGCTCACGCGCGTGGCCGCAAGCCACATCCGCATCGGGACGTTCCAGTACTTTGCGGCGCGCAAGGACACCGAGGCGGTGAAGCGGCTCGCCGACCATGTCATCGACCGCCACTACCCGTCCCTGAAAGCCGCCGAGCGGCCGTATCACGCCCTGCTGTCCGCCGTGGTCGGCCGCCAGGCCGAGCTCGTGGCGCGCTGGCTTTTGGTTGGGTTCATCCACGGCGTGATGAACACCGACAACACCTCGATCTCGGGCGAGACCATCGATTACGGTCCCTGCGCCTTCATGGATCAGTACGATCCGGCAACCGTGTTCAGCTCGATCGACGAGCATGGCCGCTACGCCTATGCCAACCAGCCGCGGATCGCGCTGTGGAATCTGACGCGGCTCGCCGAATGCCTGCTGCCGCTGTTGGCCGACGACCAGGACAAGGCGGTCACGGAGGCGCAGGACCTGCTTGGCGCTTTCGGCGAGCAGTTCAACGACGCCTACAAGGGGGGCCTGCGGAAAAAGCTCGGGCTGTTCACGGAGCGCAACGACGACCAGCTCCTGGCCCAGGCCCTGCTGGACACCATGGCTGCCGGACGAGCGGACTTCACCCTCACCTTCCGCGCCTTGAGCGCGGCCGCGGGCGGCGGCGACGCCGGCGATGTATGCGCCTTGTTCGAGGAGCCCGTGGCTTTCGACGAATGGGCCGTGCGCTGGCGCGCGCGCCTCGCCGAGGAGCCGCAATCGGCCGCCGAACGGGCGAGGGCCATGGCTGCCGTCAACCCCGCCTTCATCCCGCGCAACCATCGGATCGAGGCGGTCATCCAGGCCGCCGTGACCAACGACGACTACGGCCCGTTCGAGGAGCTTCTGTCGGTGCTGGCAGCGCCTTACGAAGACCAGCCGGACTTTGCCGCCTACGCCGATCCGCCGCGGCCGGAGGAGCGCGTCTGCCAGACGTTTTGCGGAACGTAGGACAGCTTATCTTCGACCCCTCATGGTGCGGAGGCGCATCTTCGTGCCGTCTCGAACCATGAGGCCCGACTGCTGGCCTCCGGGCCTCATCCTTCGAGACGCGCGCGAAGAGCGCGCTCCTTAAGGATGAGGGGATATGGAGCGCCCTTAACCCCGTATGCACCATCTGCGTAGGCTCCCCCGACTGCTTAAGGAACAGTCAATGCGCCCCCTCCAAATTGAGCCTGTTTTTTAGGGGGATATTACCGTGGACGCATTGCTGTTCGAATTCATGGGCCTTGTGATGCTTGGGCTGTGCGTGGTCGTTGTTGCAGTGCCCTCTGGGCGACAACCTTCCGAGCGTGCCCATCATTAGGACTGGCCAGCGGGCCGTTCGGCCTGGGCAAGGCGCTGCCAACCCCAAAAGCAAGCCCCGAATTCGCTCCAACCCCCTTGACAGATCAGCGCTTTCAGCGGAACGGCTGGTGTAGGGGTTTCAACGGATCGTTATGGACTTGATTAGCACTTCTTCGGAACTCGCGGCGTCGTGCGCCCGTCTCGCCAGCCACGAGGTCATTACCGTCGACACCGAGTTTTTGCGTGAGACGACGTATTATCCCTTGCTCTGCGTGGTCCAGATGGCGAGCGCGGACGAAGCGGTCGTGGTCGACGCGCTGGCCGATGGTCTCGACCTGAAGCCGTTTTTCGAGCTGATGGCCAATGAGAAGGTCCTCAAGGTCTTTCATGCGGCACGGCAGGACATCGAGATCATTTTTCATCTCGCCGCGACCATCCCGCACCCGATCTTCGACACCCAGGTCGCTGCGATGGTGCTCGGCTACGGCGATTCCATCGCCTACGACCAGCTGGTCGAGCGCATCACCGGTTACCGGCCCGACAAGACCCATCGCTTCACCGACTGGGCGCGCCGGCCCCTGACGGAAGAGCAGCTGCACTACGCGGTATCCGACGTCACCCACCTGAGGGACGTCTTCGTGGCGCTCGATGCCGACCTCAAGAAGCGCGGCCGCAGCGACTGGGTCGGTTCCGAGATGGAGGTCCTGACCTCGCCACGGACCTACGACTTCCACCCGGAGCGCGCCTGGGAGCGGCTGAAGACGCGGGTGCGCAAGCCCAAGGAGCTGGCGGTGCTGATGGAGGTCGCGGCCTGGCGCGAGCAGGAGGCGCAATCCCGCGACGTGCCGCGCAGCCGCGTGCTGAAGGACGACACGGTCGGCGATATCGCCACGCACGCCCCGACCAGCCTCGAGCGGCTGGGCAGCCTGCGCTCACTGCCGAAAGGCTTCGAGCGGTCGAAATGGGGGACGGAGATTCTGGCCGCGGTCCAGCGCGGCCTGGCGCGGGATCCTGCGACGCTGCCGAAACTCGAAAAGCCGCGCGGCAATTCCAACGGCACGGCCATCGTCGAACTCTTGAAAGTGCTGCTCCGCATGACATCCGAGCGTCACGCGGTCGCTTCCAAGGTGATCGCCACCGTTGATGATCTGGAGCAGATCGCGGCCGACGACAACGCCGAAGTCGGCGCGCTCCATGGCTGGCGCCGCGAGCTGTTCGGCGAAGCGGCGCTGGCGCTCAAGCATGGGCGGCTTGCGCTTGCCATCGAACGCGGCCGCGTCATCAAGGTCGATCGCACCTGACGTTGTGCTGTCCGGACATTTCTAGTTCAGCTCGTCACCCTCGCCGTCCGCGGACGCCTCGAGGGCCTGCGAGACCTCGACGAGAGCCATTGACAGGATATAGGCGCTGGTAGGTAAGTTGAGCGCGCGCGCTTTCGCTATGGCCACCTGAAGGTCGGCCGCCAGCTCGTTGAGATCGTCCTCGCGGGTCATTTGCTACTTCTCGTATCGGGAGCTTGGTGTGAGCACGGACGATTGCGACCCACCGGGTGCGAAGCTGTTGCAATTGCTTTCCGAGAATCAAATCAATCCAAACGTTGCAGAGGGGTTAAGGCTGATCATTGCTTTCAACAAAATCAGGGATTCGAGCGACCGGCGTATCCTCATCGAGCTGGCGGAGCGGCTCGCCAAATAACGCTGTGTGAGTCAACATATCACAATCCTCTAGTTTTCGAGAGACTGCGTTTCTGCAACATGTGAGCTGCGCACGACGCAGCGCCGAAACAGCCGATCATCATACTCACCGCTAGCCATGCTTACCATTTGAGCTCGAGGCCGAACGTGCCCTGGTGCGCTTGCAGCGCGGTCCGGAACTTGCCGTCATAGTTGAGATAGATGCGCGCGGTGTTGCCAAGGCTCAGCGAAGCGGACGCACCTGCATCACTGCCGTACCGGCTTTCGCCGATGCCCTGCACGGTGATGCTCTGGGTCCCCAGACTGACCACGACCGAGCCGAAGTTCTGCGAAAAATTGCCGACGAACTTGCCATAGGCCGAGAGGTCGAGGATCTTCTGGTCAAAGATCCAGTAGTGGCCGATTTCGGCGCCCAGCAGCGCCCGGGAGCGTTCCAGGGTCGCACCGCTTTCGGCCACCGGATCGAGACCGCCGGCCTCCTGCAGCGCCCCGGTCGTCGAACGCACATATTCCAGGCCGAACTTCGGAACGACGCGGCTTCCCCGCACCGTCCAATAATAGTCGAGCTCGGTGAGCGCGCCGTCGAGCTGCGCGCGATAGCCCGCGCGCGCAATGCCGGCGCCGGTGTCACGGCTCGTATCGATCGATCCGAAACCGTGGACCAGCGCCACTGCCCAGGTCCACGGTCCCCTGTCGATCGACGCATTGAAGCCGAGCTGAGTGAGGTCCAGCGTCGCCGACTGAAGCGCCAGCGGCACATCAACATTGGTCCGGCTCTGGTCCGCCGAAAAGCCGATATTGACGCCGGGTGCCACGCGCGCACCGATCCCCGCGACACCACCCCAGGTTGTTCTCTTGTCGCCGAAAAACTCGCCCTGATTGTCCGTCCGCGAGGAAATTCCGTAGGCCTCGCCCCAGGCCCGGATCCACGGCCCTTCGGCTGCCGCCGATGCGCCACCGCCGCCCGGATTGTTGCGTAAGCCGCGATCAAACCCGCTCGTCGCCTGCCCCCCCAGCCGCTCCAGAAAGCTCGAACCGAGGTTGAGCACCGTCGCGCCTGACGAGATCTCCGCATTGATCTGCGTCGGGCTCGGGGTGGGCGTCGGCATGGTCGGGCTGGGCGTCGGCGTCGGCGAAGCCGTGGGCGTCGGGGTCGGGGTCGGCGATGACGTCTGCGCGCGAGCGACCTGCATGGTCATCGCGAGAACCAAAAACAGCAAGACGGCCGCGGCAACGGGCTGCCCAAGCCCGTACATTCCCCTCTTCTCAGGCTTCATCGACCTCGATCCGCGGCGCATGAACCCGGCTTCCAAAAAAGAGAAAAACCCCGGCTACGGCAAAAGCAAAACCCCCGGCGCGTGCCCGCATTCCGAACACCGCGCACCGCAGCCGCAAAATCTTTTCGCAGACTTCGGAATGTCATGGGCGCGAGCAATCTGTTTCCGCTTTCGCTCTGAAGTCCCTGCAGAGATCATTGCGGCGAGCGCGTCAGGGACGTCAGATCGGCGACACCAAGCAAAAAAACCCGCTATTGGCGTCGATTTGCCCGCAGTCTGGACGAGGGGTCAACGGGTCACGGGTCCAAAGGCGGACTGATTGGGCGTCATTGTGTTTCCCGGGCCACAGGGCGATTGCTGCGCCGTTTGCTGATCCAAGCGAGATTCGCCTCAAAGCCTGCGATCCACCCTCGGAGTTCCCTCCCGGGGGTATGGCCTGCCGAACAATCTAGCCCACCACGGGCGAGATCAGGAAATTGCCCGGCGCTGCGCCATCTGTCGTGCGACAGATGTCGCCATCGAGCCGCACCTTGCCGCTGGCGAGAAGCCGCAACGCATCGGGATAGATGCGATGTTCGAGCTCGAGGATACGCTCCGACAGCGTGTCGACCGTGTCGTGATCGCTGATCGAAACCGCGCCCTGCATCAGGATCGGGCCGGCGTCCGTCTCGGGAATCACGAAATGCACGGTCGCCCCGGAAATCTTGACACCGGCGCGCAGCGCCTGGCCGTGCGGATCGAGGCCGGGAAACGCCGGCAGCAGCGAGGGGTGGATGTTGAGCATCCGCCCATACCAGCGCCGCACGAAGTCCGCCGTGAACAGCCGCATGAAACCGCCGAGGCAGACCAGTTCGATATGATGGCGGTCGAGTTCGCCCTGCAGCGCCGCCTCGAAGGCCGCACGATCCTTGCCGAACGGTTTGCTCTCGATCACGACGGCTGGAATACCGCCGGCTTCTGCTTTCTGAAGCCCCTGCGCGTCGGCGCGATTTGAGATCACGACCGCGATCTCGGCCGGAAAGTCGTCCGCGGATGCCGCCCGGATCAGCGCGGCCATGTTCGAGCCGCGCCCGGAAATCAGGATCGCAACCCGGCGCTTCATGCCCTCACCTTGAGAGATCGAGGTGACCATTGTAGACGACGCGATGGTCGCCCTCGGCGGGGATCACCTCACCTAGCAGGGTGACGCTCTCGCCGCTGCCGGCAAGCACCTCCGCAACCTGCTCGACCGCGTCCGCCTTCACGATGGCGATCATGCCGATGCCGCAATTGAAGGTGCGCAACAGTTCGAGTTCGGCAATGCCGCCCTGCGCCGCCAGCCATTTGAAGACGGGAAGCACCGGCAGTCGCGCGAGATCGATGCCGACACCGAGATGCTTTGGCAGGACCCGCGGGATGTTGTCGGTGAAGCCGCCGCCGGTGATGTGCGCGAGCCCCTTGATCGCGCCGGTCTCGCGGATCGCGCGCAGGCAGGAACGCACGTAAAGCCGCGTCGGCGTCAGCAGCGCGCCCGCGAGCGTCATGACCGGAGAAAACGGCGCCGGCGCCTCGAAGGCAAGCCCGGAATTTGCGACGATCTTGCGCACGAGCGAAAATCCGTTGGAATGCACGCCCGATGAGGCCAGCCCAATCACCGCGTCGCCGACGGCGATGTCGGCGCGCGGCAGCAGCGTGCCGCGTTCGGCTGCGCCCACCGCAAACCCCGCGAGATCGTAGTCGCCGTCCTTGTAGAGCCCGGGCATCTCCGCGGTCTCGCCGCCGATCAGCGCGCAGCCGGACTCCCGGCAGGCTTCCGCGATGCCGGCGACGATCGCGGCAGTGGCTTCCGGATCAAGCCTGCCGCAGGCAAAATAGTCCAGGAAGAACAGCGGCTCCGCGCCCTGCACGACAAGGTCGTTCACCGACATCGCCACGAGGTCGATGCCGATGCCATCATGCAGTGCGGTGTCGATCGCGATCTTCAGCTTGGTGCCGACACCGTCGGTGGCGGCGACCAGAACCGGATCCTTGAAACCGGCGGCCTTCAGATCGAACAGGCCGCCGAAGCCTCCGATCTCGGCGTCAGCGCCCGCACGCGCGGTGGCGCGCACCATCGGCTTGATGAGATCGACCAGGCGATTGCCTGCATCGATGTCGACGCCCGAATCTGCGTAAGTGAACCCGTTTTTGCGTTCGGCCATGCCAGATAAACCAGATCAGGCCGCTGGTTACGTCGGATTCCGCCGCCATGCAATGGCTCGCAAGCAGCAGGGCGCTATACTATGTAGATAACGACCGGTTCACTTAGGGCGAACCGGTAGCCGGGACGCGTCACGTGAGTATTCCGAACATCATTACGCTCGGTCGGATCCTGCTGGTGCCGATCATCGTGTGGGCCATCGCGTCCAGCCAGATGGAGATCGCATTCGGCGTCTTCATCGTTGCCGGCGTCAGCGATGCGGTCGACGGCTTTCTCGCCAAGCGTTTCGACATGGCGAGCGAACTCGGCGCGCTGCTCGATCCCCTGGCGGACAAGGCGCTGCTCGTCTCGATCTACATGGCCCTGGGCATAGCGGGTGCGATCCCACGCTGGCTGGTCATCCTGGTCGTTTCGCGCGACATCATGATCGTCGCCGCCGTGATTGTGTCATGGTTGTTCGACAAACCGGTTGCGATGAAGCCGCTGATGGTGTCGAAGCTCAATACGGGCGCGCAGGTGGCGTTTGCCGCCCTGATCCTGGCATCCCTCAGCTTCGGTTTCCAGACGGCGCCTTATGATGTGATCCTGATGGCTCTTGTGACGGCGTTTACCCTGGTTTCGGTGTCGCTCTATCTCGTCGAGTGGGTGCGACACATGGGTACGATCGAGGCAAGATAACGCGAGGTCAACCGCGTGGCAGGGCACGATCTTCCCCGTCAACTCGCATTCATGTTGCCGCACGCGGAGAGCCTGACGCGCGACAATTTCCTCGGAGGACCGGCCAATGCAGTGGCCCTTGCGCTGATCGATGCATGGCCCGAATGGCCGAGCAGGACCATGATGCTGGTCGGACCGGAAGGGTCGGGCAAGAGCCATCTCGCGGCGATCTGGGCAGACGTGTCCGGTGCGCGGTCCACGGCAGCGCATGCCCTCGGCGCGGCTGATGTGCCCGACGCGCTCACGACGGGCGCGCTGGTCGTGGAGGACTTGAGGCCCGGCGAGGTCGACGAGCGCGCGCTGTTTCACCTGCTCAACCTGGCGCGCGAGCAGGCGGCCCATGTCCTGATGACCGCGCGGCTGGCGCCGTCGTCCATGGACGTCGAGCTGCGCGACCTGCGCTCGCGTCTGCGCGCGCTGCCCATGGTGTCGCTGTCACCGCCCGACGACCAATTGTTGCGTGCGCTGATCGTCAAATTCAGTGCCGATCGCCAGCTCGCGATCGACGAGGCCGTGGTAAGCTATCTCGTCAGCCGGATCGAGCGCTCCTCAGCGGCGGCGCGGCGGGCGATCGAGCTCCTGGACAGCGAGGCGCTCCGACAGGGCCGGCCGGTCACCCGGGCACTGGCGGCCGAACTTCTTTCTACGCTGACCGGCCGCTGAACCAGATGTGCCTTGACGACGCGGCCGCGCCGAACATCATTGTCGTCGAAACGTCATCGCCCCGACACATGACTGGCGCGGCTTTTGACTAGGCTGGCTTGGCCTCTTTCGAGATTGGATCGATTTCTGATGGAATCTGCACAACCTATTGATATTAAAGAAGAAGAACTGGAAGTCACGGCCACATCGTCAATTGCGAAAAGCCCCGAAAGGTTCATCAATCGGGAGCTGTCCTGGCTGCATTTCAATCGCAGGGTCCTGGAAGAATCGGTCAATCCGGGCCATCCGGCGCTGGAGCGGGTCCGGTTCCTATCGATTTCTGCCAACAACCTTGATGAGTTCTTCATGGTCCGGGTCGCCGGCATCAAGGCCCAGGTTCGGGAGGGTATTGCGGAACGCAGCCCGGACGGAATGACCCCGTCCGAGCAGCTTGCGCTTATCAACGAGACGGTGTCAAAGCTCGCGGTCGATCAGCAGGCGATCTGGCGCGAACTCCGCAAGATCCTCGGCGACCATGGGATCGTTCTCATCGACGGCCAGGACGTCAGCAAGAGCGAGCTCGCCTGGATGGAGGATCATTTCCTCCGTAACATCTTTCCGCTCCTGACGCCGCTCGCCATCGACCCGGCGCACCCCTTCCCCTTCATTCCCAATCTCGGTTTTACCGTGGCGCTGCAGCTTGCGCGCGTCGCCGACGGCAAGCCGATGAACGCCCTCATCCGCATGCCCGGCAAGATCGATCGTTTCATCCGGATGCCCGGGGCCAAGGACGGCGTGGTGCGCCTGGTCACCCTGGAACAGGCCACCGGCCTTTTCATCGGACGGCTGTTTCCCGGCTACACCGTCAAAGGCCAGGGCGCGTTCCGCATCATCCGGGACAGCGAAATCGAAATCGAGGAAGAGGCGGAAGATCTGGTCCGGCTGTTCGAAACCGCGCTGAAACGGCGGCGCCGCGGATCGGTGATCCGGCTCGAGATCGAGGCCAACATGCCCGAGGAGTTGCGGGCCTTCGTGCAGCACGCATTGTCCACAGCCGATGACGAAATGCTCCTGGTCGACGGCGTGCTGGCCATGAACGAGCTGTCGCAGCTGACCCGGCTCGACCGGCCCGACCTCGAATTTACGCCTTATGTGCCTCGCCATCCCGAGCGCGTCCGCGACCACGGCGGCGATATTTTTGCAGCGATCCGTCAGAAGGACCTGATCGTTCATCATCCTTACGAATCTTTCGACGTGGTCGTGCAGTTCCTGCAGCAGGCTGCGCGCGATCCCGACGTCGTCGCCATCAAGCAGACGCTCTACCGCACCTCCAACAACTCCCCGATCGTGCGGACGCTGGCGGAGGCCGCCGAAGCCGGCAAATCGGTCACCGCGCTCATCGAGCTCAAGGCCCGCTTCGACGAGGAAGCCAATATCCGCTGGGCACGCGACCTCGAGCGCGCCGGCGTCCAGGTCGTCTACGGCTTCCTCGAGCTCAAGACGCATGCAAAGCTGTCTCTGGTCGTCCGCCGCGAGGGCGGCAATCTGACCACCTATGTCCACACCGGCACCGGCAACTATCATCCGGTGACGGCGCGCATCTACACCGACCTTTCCTACTTCACCTGCGATCCGATCATCGGGCGCGACGTGACGCGCGTCTTCAACTACATCACCGGCTATGCCGAGCCGATCGACATCGAGAAGATGGCGGTCTCCCCGCTCACCCTGCGCAAGCGGATCATCGAGCACATCCACGCCGAGACCGAGCACAGCCGCCACGGCCGCCCGGGCGCGATCTGGATGAAGATGAACTCGCTGGTCGACCCCGATATCATCGACGCGCTGTATGAAGCTTCCCA
>Ga0210384_10002838_pt1 | contig 20637 bp, 19 predicted proteins | sample IncBWH2MmetaG_FD_160574 | JGI IMG/M metagenome (GOLD analysis project Ga0210384, IMG submission 160574) | Forest soil microbial communities from Barre Woods Harvard Forest LTER site, Petersham, Massachusetts, United States - Inc-BW-H-2-M | ecosystem: Environmental > Terrestrial > Soil >...
ACGGTTTTGTCGCGCTCTCTGGTTCGTTGCTAGCCCAATATCAAGGATTCGCGGATGTCGGCATGGGCATCGGCATGGTGGTCTGGGGACTCGCCAGCGTAATCATTGGCGAAGCGCTAGTCGGCAGCAATCAGGTGGGTCTGACTCTCATTGGCGCTGTGATGGGTTCCATCCTCTTTCGTCTGATGGTCGCCGTCGCGCTACGCTGGGGTCTCAGTCCCAACGACCTCAAGCTCATCACCGCTGTCTTCGTCTTCTTCGCCCTCACCGTACCGCAATTTCTTCGCAAGTCGCGGCTTGGGAGCGCGCATGCTTGAAGTTCACTCCATCGCCAAGACTTTCAACTCCGGCACGCCGAACGAAGTTCGCTCCCTGCGCCGCGTGAGCCTGACCCTTGAACCTGGCTCGTGGGTGATCATCATCGGTACCAATGGCTCCGGCAAATCCACTTTCCTTAACGCGGTCGCTGGAACGTTCTTCGTGGACGAGGGCAGCATTCGACTCGCCGGGCAGGACGTTACTCGTTGGCCTGAATACGCTCGAGCCGAGCTTATCGGCCGCGTCTTTCAAAATCCCTTCAGCGGCACCTCTCCCAGCTTGACGATACGGGAAAATCTCAGCCTCGCGGCGCGCCGCGGCCGCAGCCGTGGCCTCGGCTGGGGCCTGAAGTCGACGCTCGTGTCCAAAATGCGCGACGCGGTCAGTCGCCTCAACATGGGTCTGGAAGACCGCCTCGAAAATGCTATTGGCAGCCTCTCCGGCGGTCAGCGCCAAGCCCTCACTGTTCTGATGGCCACCTGGTTGCGTCCCGAACTCCTGCTGCTGGATGAGCACACCGCCGCTCTCGATCCCAAAAGCGCCGACCTGCTCATTGCTCTCACGGAACAGGCCGTCGCCCGCGATAAACTCACCACCCTGATGGTTACACACTCTATGCATCAGGCGGCCAGCTTGGGCGACCGCCTGATCATGATGCATCGCGGCCAGATTATTCATGATTTCCAGGGCGCCGAAAAACGCCGCCTCCGCCCCGATGACCTGCTCGCCCGGTTTGAGCAAGTACGGCGCGCAGAACAATTGGACGAGAGCGCTGCGCAGATGTTGGCGGAGAAATACGTGTGAGGTCATCCGCAGAGTGAAGAATCGCCCCCAGGTCTAGCGGCAGGCTGAGCGGGAAAATAAGCCACAGCGGCAGGTTCGATGACGCAGTCGGCGAATTCCAAGATTTGTTTAGCCTTAGGGAACGAATGTATTGTCAGGCTTCACGGTGGTTAGTCGCGGTCGTCTTCGGGCCTCTAAAACGAGAACTTTAGTGCTAATTGCACCTGCCGTGGTCCGATGGTCGTATAGCTGATCACTCCGAAGCTGGGATCGCCAACGGCAGTGTTCGGCGTGCCGAAAACAGGATGATTGAACGCGTTCTGGGCTTCGAGCCGCAATTCCAGCTTCATTGTTTCGAATCTGCTGGAGAGTCCAAACTCCTTACCGATGGACAAATTGGTGGTGAAGAAGAACGGGGTCCGCACGCTTCCAATAGCACGAGGCGCATTGCCCAGCGTATAAGGATCGGGAATGGTAAAGATGTTTGGATCCGCGAAATAGTTATTAATCCAATCGGCCCCGTGATTTTGCTTCGGTGTCCCAACCAGGTTGGGCCGCTGCGGTCCATAGGTCGGAATGGGGATTCCGCCATCCGAGGTCGTAAAGGACAGCGGCCGCCCGTCGTGAATAGTCCAAACGCCGTTGGTTTGCCAACCGCCCAGGATGAGTTCCAGAACTCGCGGCATGTTGCTGAGCAGCGCCCTGCCACGTCCGAATGGGAGATCGTAGGTGTAATTAATTTTCAGCACGTGCGGTATGTCGAAGGTAGAAAGGCTGCGTTCCAACCACGGCTTGTTTGGATCTTGGAGACTCGTAAAGCTCCCGAGCCATGTCACATTGTCGTCGTAGGTAGACGCATCGTCGATGGACTTCGACCAGGTGTAATTCGCCGACAATTGCAACCCGTTCGAATAACGCTTTTCGAGGGTGAGTTGCAGAGCGTGATAGGTAGAGTTCGCAATAGGCTGTACATCCGTGGCCACACCAGTGAATTGCGGGAAAGGAATCTGCAGCTGGAAAGCCTGCACTTGGTCACTTGAGAGCGTACTGTTCGGATCGGTGATGATCCCGAGAAAGGGGTTGGGAACATAATCATTGAGGCTGGCTATCTGACTAGGTGGCAGGCTTTCGACCTGCGGCCCAAGAATGTTCAATTGATTGGTTCCGCTGAAATACAGGTGCGTTCCTTTTTTCCCGATGTACTGGGCACTGAAGATCATGTTCGACGGCAGTTGGCGCTCGAACCCGAAGGTCCAGGTTTGCTCGTAGGGGGTCCTGGCGGCCAAGCCGGTGCGTAGTGGTCCAATAGCCTGAAACCCCACATCGTTCATCAGACCAAGCGAGCTTCCCGCCGGCGGGATTAATCCATTGGGGAAAGGATTGTTCAGGTGCAAGTAGGGCGTCGCTCCATCGTTTTGGTAGGTTGTGATCATGTTGGTGTATTGGTTGAATCCCTGAGAGCCGTAGCTCAACAGGCCGTTGGCGCCGGAGCGGGTTTGGTCAAAATAGATGCCGTAGCCGCCACGAATCACCGTTTTCGGATTGAGCAGGAAGGCGAAGCCGAAGCGCGGCTGGATGTTTTTCCAGTCTGTGACCCAGTTCGTGCGCTGCTGAGCGCTGGTAAAGACTTCACCGCCATGAAGGGTACCCAGCGCAGGAACAGAGAGAGGAGACTCCACATTCGGATCAAACCAGTTCATTCGGTTATGGCGCTCCGTCCGGGGTAGAGATACGTCGTACCGAAGTCCCAAATTCAGCATCAGCTTAGGCGTGATCTTCCAGTTGTCCTGGACGAACCAGGCATACTGGAAGTTTTCTGTCGCCGGTTGAAATTGGATTTCATAGTAGCCGCTGCCGATATTGCCCATCATGAAGCTAGCCATGCCGTCGCCACCGCACGTATCGATGCCGTTCGGGCAGGCCGAGGTGCCGCGGTCGTCAAAATTAAAGTAGCCAAGAGGAGCGTTCGTCTGGATGTAGTTCATCTGGTGCAACCGCCCCTCGAATCCAAACTTCAACTCATGCTTACCACGGATCTTAGTGAGCATCACGGCAAGTTGGCTGGTGTCTTTTCCCTGCTTGTAGTTGCCGTAGGGGTTCTGCCCGATACTGGAGAAGCCGGCGGAAAAGTATCCGCCGCCGATGAACATCGGCGGAACACCGAGGAAACCGTTGGTTTGCAGATACGTGGGGAAACCAAGCGCGCCCAGGGGGTCGGGGTTCAGGCTTTTGTCATAGGCATCGAGCGTAAACGCGCCTCGTGTGAAACCAAATGTAGTGGTGAGGATCAGGGTCGGACTGAACATATGTGTATCGTTTATGGTGAATAGGTGAGCCGTGGAACGATTTGGGCCGCTGGAACAGGGATCGGTGAAGTTGCCGAAACAGTTGAAGGAACTACTGTGACCCCATTGTTGCGAATACTTGAAGCTTAGCAAATTGTTTTGCGTGAGACGGTGGTCAATCTTTATGTCGAACTGGTCGTTGTAGCTGCGTCCTGCTCCCGATGCGATCCAGTTGTCGTAGATGTTCCCGTTGTTAAAATTCGGCATGGGGAAATTACCCATCATTTTTTGGGCCACCGGGTCGATCAGGTTTCCAGCTACCAGCGGCAATTGGTAAGGCGTGCCGTTCAGTTTGGGGTTTCCCGGGCTGGTGTACGCGGCAATGTTATTGAATGGAATGTAGGCGCTCCGCACGGCGCCGCCTGCACCGGAGTCGAAGGTGCCGGAATAGGGATCCCAAATCTGCCCGGCGGCCGCGCTACACAATCCGCTCCCGTCGAAGGTGCCGCCATTGGCGGAGCATACCTCGCCAAAGTCGCCCGCGCGCTCGGCAGCGCTGGGAACGCCGGCCTGATACGTGTTCATGGAGGAGGCGCGGGTTCCGTCCCAATCGAAGAAGAAGAAGGTTTTGTTCTTGATGATTGGTCCACCAAAGGTGCCGCCATAGTTGTGACGGTGTACCGGCGGAATGCCAACGCCACCCGCATTGTTGAACCAGTTATTCGCGTCGGTCATGGTATTCCGGATAAAATCGTAGGCGCTTCCGTGGAAGGAATTGGTGCCTGAGCGCGTGATCATATTAAGCACCGAGGCCCCGGAAAACCCATACTCGGCGCTAAAGTTCGATTGTTGAACCTTGAATTCTTCGACCGCTTCCGGTGACGGAGTGTAGGTGGCTTCCGTGACGCCGCCGTTGGGCTCAAAGTTCGTGACGGAGGCGCCATCAATAAGGATGTCGGCGGTGGCGCCGCGGCTGCCGTTAGAAACAAAGTTGGTGCCGCCGCAATTGGAACACTGGTCATCCATATCGGTTACGCCAGGCGCCAGATAGGTCAGGTCCATCACGTAGCGATCAACTAGCGGCAGACTGTTGATGAACCTGCGATTGATGACTTGGCCGGTAACCGCATCCTCGGTCGTCAGGCTCTGCACCTGCCCCTCCACTTGAACGCTCTGCCTCGCGGCGGCAACGCGCAGCGTCAGGTTCGCTGTGGCGTTTTCGCTGACGTTCACCTTGATATTGCTGTCCGTTTCCTTGCCGAAGCCCTGCATTTCCGCCGATACGGAATACACCCCCGGCGGAACCGAAGCGAAGAAATATCGCCCGCTGCTGTCGGATGTGGCCATAAAGGTGAAACCTTTGCCCTGGTCCGTGAGCACTACCTTGGCTCCCGGCACCATCGCCCCGCTTGTGTCCGTAAGTTCGCCGCTTACGGTCCCGAAGTAGCCTTGGCCCCACAACGCCACAGGCAGAAGCAAGAGGATAGCGAACAGCGCTCCGCGAAAAACTCTTTCCAGATACTTGAAGCCTGGTCCACCGAAGACAAAGTTCATGGCGATCTCCTTTGCATAGGTCGAACCTGTGCAGCAACTCATGGCACTGTCGCGCGTTGCTTGAACGGCAACCTCTAGGTCGAGGACCAACCCTCGCTCCGTCCTGCGACACAGCGAGAGATGAGAGTGAACTTTTGAGGATACTGATCTGGCCCCCGTTTAAACCGATTCAATTACGCATTTGTTGCGCTGTCAAGGAATAAAATCGCCACAGCGCAATATGAAAAAATTACCGTGTGGCTGGGGACTCTACCCCTCAGCGGCGTGACGCGACACTGTCGAAGGGCCGACACTGACGCACCTATTCGTAACGAGAGGATGCAGACGTCCGGAATCTTTGCGATAACTCCAGTTTCCGCATGTGTTTAGCAAAACTCGACTTCCCCCGCTTTGGAAAGCAAGATGCCTCGCAAATCTTGGTTGGGTGGGGTCGAGTCTCAAATAGCTTTGTTGTCCGCATCACACTCAGCAGGATTCGGCGAGTAGGCGTTAAGAATAAGGATGGAAGCCAATCTTGGACATCGAATACTACAAGCGAGACCTGTTAGGAATCGAAAAGCGTCTTGCTAAACGCGTGGCGCAACAAGTTCCTGCGCGAGAGGCGCTGGCGGAGCCTCCGCAGGAGTGGGGAGACCTGCCCGTTGCGGACGTGTTGACAGACCAATTAATGGAAGGGCCGGAGGCGGAGCGCACAGCCACTCTGTAAAAACCAACGACACCGAAGCTGCACTGTTCGTCTCCGGGAGGAGGCGATCCTTGTTAGGCGCAGTCCACTAAAAAGGAAAGAGAATTCCCTTGTCTTTCAGCTTTTCAAATCGAGCGGCTGCAAAGCGGAACAACTGGGCCGGTTTGCGGCCCGTGTGTTGCCACTCGCGCAGCGGTTTCAGGATTCGCAACAGCGCAATCTTGCGGCGGAAGTTGCGCTTATCGAGTGGTCGGCCAAGGATTGCTTCGTACACCGCTTGTAGCTCGCCAAGAGTAAACTTTTCTGCAAGGAGCTGAAAGCCGACAGTGGTGTACTCCAGCTTGTTGCGCAAGCGTTCCAGGGCATAGTCGAGAATGGATCTGTGATCGAAGGCAAGAGGCGGGAGGCCATTGACAAGAAACCATTGGGCCTCAGCCGCATCGGCACCGGCAACCAACGACAATTTGTCCGAGCCGATCACTGCGTAGTACGCAACCGTAATCACTCGACCCCGCGGATCTCGTTTGGGATCACCGAACGTATAGAGTTGTTCGAGGAACACATTGCGCACACCCGCTTCCTCGTACAACTCCCGAAGAGCCGCCTCCTCGAGCGATTCGCCTTCTCGAATGAACCCGCCGGGGATCGCATATTGTCCTTCGAATGGCGGAACGCCTCGTTTCACCAGCAGCACCTGAAGCGAACCCTCTCGCAGAGTGAAGATCACAATGTCGACGGCCACACGCAAGCTATCCACGTTTCACCCCACGACGAGTTGGGCGGTTTCGGCTGCTGCCTTCACAATGACGCTGGAGCCCGAGTTGAATTGCAGGAAGTCCGCCTCGATGCCGTCACTGAAAATGACACCACCCGATGGCATCAGCGATTCTAGCTCCAGGGCTTGTTGCTGCTCGAGGATGCCGGCAACAATGCTTGCTTTGGAATGACGGCTGACGAAGGGCTCGCGAACAACAAACAGCAGGCGCCGGTCCTCCCAAGCCAGCTGCATCGGTCTCACAGCGTGGCCACCAGTCAGAGCTGCAACGCCCGAAGCCATATTGAACACGGACGACACCCAACCTGTACTGCCTGCCCCGGTCGATACCAGAACACCACTCGAGGATTGTGGCTCCTCGCTCTTCGCCCATCGGATCCGGTACCGGGCAGAAACGTGTGTTTGTGCTCCGAGAAATAGATCGTTGAATGCCAAAAGCCGCTGGCCATCGTTCATTCGTGCCTCGGCCAAAGTGACAGGACGAATGCGACAATTCCCTTCGATAACCTGTGAGAGTGCGTGATTGGTTTGATTGGGAAGAAATGGAAGCAGGATACCGTCGAAACGTTCCGGATCTGGATTGACGGCGATAAGTGGTTGTTTGCCAATATATTTTGCCGTGTTGGCCACGAGTCCGTCCTGGCCGAGAGTAACGACGAGATCTTCCGATAGGAAAGTAAACGTCGGCACCAAGCCGCGATCGATTTCCTGGAACTTCAGTCCTACTTCCAGGGAGCGGCGAACGATTTCGGCCGACCGGCGGTACGCGTCGTCTTCCAGTTGATATTCCTGAAAATTCCCTCCGGCGTGCTCGATGTAGAACTTGGCTTGCGCCAGAGTGTTGAACCGTTCCACCAACTCCGCGAGCCGGGTCTTGCGTGTGACCAGGACGATTTTCTCGAACCCGGCTCGCTTGTTCAGTGTATGCGCGATCGCACGCATCGTTACTTCCCCTTTTGCGTCGACGAAAGTGCCGCAGTTGTCGCAGAAGAAGAAACCAGGCTGCGCAACAGATCGGGCGAGATGTTGAGTTCACCAATCTTCTGAGCATTCGACGCCATCTCCTGGAATGCCAGAGCGATCATCATCTTTGGGTCGCCACCCTGCTGAGAAAGAGTCATCATCGTTCTCCAGTCCATTTCGCGCACGGGCTTGAGTGTGGCTTCTAGGGCATAGGCACGACTGTCTGCTTCTTTGCGGTCGTTCTCGATGCGCTTTTCCATCAAGGTAGCGCGCTCCTGTTCAATGGCAATGTCTGCGGCCATCTGTGTTTCGCGAATCTGGCGCCGCTTTTGCTCAACGGCGATTTCCGTGTTGAACTCGCTTTCCTTGATCCGGCGTTCCTGTTCGACAGCGTTGTTTCGCCGCTCATAGATCGCTTCATCCGACCGGCGCTGCAGCGCTTCGCGCGCCTCGGCCTCCAGTGCTTTCGCCATCTCAGGCGTCGGACGAATCGAAAGCAAGGACAGATTCAGGATTTCCACTCCCAGCTGAGCGACCGAATCGGAAGACTTCAACGCCGCGAACACCGAGGCGCTAAGTATTCCACTTGTCGTCAGCGCTTCCCGAAGCGAGAGCTTCTGGGTCTCCGCTCGCATGAGCGTCTGCATCGTGTGAACCAGGCGCTCTGGCAACTTGCGGTAATCCTCGGAGCGATACAAGCCCAAGGGACTGATGCTGAAATCTAGAAGAGAGGAGAGTTTTTTTGGGTCAGACACACGGTAAGTCAGTTGGCCCTGAAGGGCTACTGTCTGGAAATCCGCTGTCGTCTCCTGGAAAGCGAAAGGGACATCGGCACTTTCCAGGGGTACGGTTACAAGCGTGGTCGTCGGAGCATAATAAAAGAACGAAACTCCGGAGCCTTCGCGGCGAAGGCGGCCGTTCTTGAACTGGAGGACATAGGTTGTCGGAGTAGCTTTCATGTATCGGATGGGAAGCATTGTGTGGAACCTCCATTAGTGTCGTACTGACACTAATATAAGTGTATCACAGACACTGTGTCAAGCCATTTTCGCGGCCGGTTTCCACGCGTGAGTTTGATCGAAGACAAATGCATTTATTTCAACAAGATGCGAGCTGCCTATCCTGAAACATCCGGGATCGCTGTACTGCTGCGCTGCTCCTGGAGATCGATCTCGTTGATCTTGTGCGTAACCGACGCGGACCTAGTGGCGAGTGCCGCGGCCCCGAGCACTTGAGGATTACCTACGGACCCGACTACTTGCTGCCCGAGAATCTCGCGCGCCTTCGCAGCCGTTCAACTTTTGCCAAACGCTCTCTGGCCCTTCGCGAATTCGCACTGGGAATCGAAGCGTTGGAACGTTTCGTCTGCCACGAACCACTACGGCCGTTTACACGAGTGTGTCTTCGGAGTTCTTGCTCTTGAGGGCGGGCCTGTCGATCCTAGGCTTTAGACAATACTCAAAGCTCGCGGGTAGAGCTTCGCTCGGCGAGTCAAAGAGTTGTCCGAAGAGACGGTTCACCAGACAGCTGTAGCGTTTCGGCATTCGCGGGCCTGTAATTGCTACCTTAATTTAGGTAGAGGTCTGCAGTCCACGATTCAGAGTCCAACAGCACCACGTCGATTTCCCCCGATTACCCGAGGATGCTGAGGGTCCCGGCGCCCGAGCCACAGCGAGCAGGACGTCCTCCGTCGAGCATAGGTGGCAAACATCGCTCATCGTTTTGCACGATTTTTCGTTGATACGTGGCGGACGGGCTTACTGCGGATTAATTTCGCTTGCTTGCGAAATCGGGCTGGCGGAAGACCAAACTCACGTTTGAAGGCGCGGTTAAAGGCGGGTTCGGACTCATAGCCAACTTGAGCAGCGATTTGCGCAACACTACTGCTCGTGGACTTGAGCATTTGCGCGCCGAGCTGAAGCCGCCAGCGGGTCAGGTAGGCAATGGGTGTCTCCAACAGATAACGCCGGAACCGCTCGGCCAGCACGGAACGCGAAATTCCTACATCGTTCGCGAGCGCAGCAATCGTCCAAGGATGCGCTGGCTGACGGTGCATCAAGGCCAGGGCTTTCCCGACTTCCGGGTCACGGACGCCAGCCAGCCAGCCGATTTGTTCTGGCGGAAGCAGCGCAATATAACGTCGCAGTGCTTCAACGAACAGCACTTCTGACAATTTGGCGATCACGGCCTCGCCGCCGGGCCTGGATGCATCCGCGTGACCCACCGAATAGCGGATGGAGTCTTCCAGCCATTGGCCTGAGGCGTCGTTGCGGATATTGATCTTCAAAACGGGTGGCAGCCCGCCAAGGAAGACCCGGCTAAGTTGCGGCTCGCAAGCCATGTAGCCGCAAATGAACTTGGTGATTTCCCCGCCTCCGCCCATGCGGGAGATTTTGAGGCCTTGGGACGATATTCGTTCCAACTCTTGCGCCATGTCCACCGCTTTGACGCCCGAACCGTTTCCCATGAAGTGAGGTTCGCCATGCGGAAAAATTATGATGTCTCCTGCGTTTAGAGGAACCAGCCGACCCTCACCCTCAATATGCGCGTATCCGCGGCCTTCGGTCAGCAGGTGAAAGATGATCACGTGCTCGGAATCCGGCGAGAGATAGGGAGCTACCGCGCGCGAGCCTGGCGACCGAAAACACCAGGGCGCGGAAAACTCGCCGTTGTAAAACAAGGCTCCATCGAGTCTGACGGCCTTCAGGACTTCCGACAAAACATCCATGCGGCTCCAAACTGCGGATCGAGTTTCGGCAAACTGGTCCGGACCCTGGGTCAAGTAAACGACATACTACTCGCGTCCGAGCAAGAGAACCAGACGCTTAGATAAGTATGCCCTCCGCATTCCGTCGCATAGTGACTCCGTCGACACAACACAGCAACGAATCGATGATCGACTGCAATTCAAAAACAAAGGAGGCCAAACGATGCACGCCACTGCGACCTCATCCGAGTTTGTAAATCTGAAAGCTCGTCTCAAGAAAACCTGGATGGCTGGCGACTACGATCGGTTCTCGCGTTATATGGAGAACGGTGCGCGAGATTTCTACGAACGCCTGGACACCGCGCCTGGAGTCCATTTCCTGGACGTCGCCTGTGGCTCAGGGCAACTGGCTCTAATTGCCGCGCGGGAAGGTCTGGAGGTTACCGGTGTGGACATCGCTCGCAATCTGGTAGAGCGCGCACGGGAGCGGGCGCAAGCCGAAGCTCTCCCGGCTCGATTCGAAGAAGCCGACGCCGAGGCACTCCCTTTTGAGGACGCGAGCTTCGACATTGTGGCCAGCTTGGTCGGAGCGATGTTCGCGCCGCGGCCGGACCTTGTCGCTCAGGAACTGCTGCGCGTATGCAGCCCGGGAGGGACCATTGCGATGGTCAACTGGACTCCACAGGGATTCATTGGCCAAATGTTTAAGGCAGTATCGAAATTCATTGCGCCGTCCGGGATGCCCGCGCCGGTGCTATGGGGCGACGAAGCCACAGTCCGTGAAAGGCTGGGCGAAGGACTCTCGGATCTATCGATGGTACGGCGCCATTACACGTTCAGCTATCCGTTTCCTCCCACGGAGGTGGTGGAGTTCTTCCGCCTCTACTACGGACCCACCACTCAGGCGTTTGCTTCTCTCGATGCCATCGGCGGTGAGAGACTTCGCCGGGAGCTCGACGCGCTGTGGACTTCTCACAATCGAGCGGGGACCGGAAGCACCACGGTCTTCGCCGAATATCTGGAAGTGATTGGCGCTCGCGGTTGAACTAACTTGTACCCGTTTCCCAAGGAGGGTCTAATGAACGAGCTACGTGATCTGGTCCAACGCTTTGAAAAGAACCCCCAATTGCCCAAGGGTGATGGCGAAATTCTTTCCGTGCACGGTGTCGAGTCGTGCCCGTTCGCTTCGGGCGAGTCGAACCGAGTCTGCTACACCTGAAACAAAAGTTCGCTGCCGCATAGTAATTGCGTCGACACAGCGGAGGCAGCGATTCGTTGGTCGACCAAGATCCAAAAAATATGAGGAGATGAAACATGTCAACACAAACCACTGCTACTCACAGAATGAAGGGCTCGTCAGGTCTTCGCGCGGAATTATTGGCGGATCGCATCGAGGAAGGCGCTGCCGGCTTGGCTGCCTTTGCTGAAGGACTTTCGCAAGCGGAATGGCTTCAACCGGTATCAGCTACGGACAATCGTCCGATCGGCGTCATCGTGCACCATGTTGCCAGTATGTACCCAATCGAAATTGATGTCGCACGAGCAATCGCCAGCGGCAAGGCTGTTACGGACGTCACGTGGGATGTGGTCGCCGAGTTGAATGCCAAGCATGCCCACGAGCATGCTGAGGTAACGAAGGCCGCCGTGCTCGAACTCTTGCGTCGGAACAGTCATGAGGCCGCCAATGCAGTACGCGCGTTCACGGATGAAGAATTGGATCGCGCTGCTCCCTTTTCACTGAGCTTCGGCGCGCCAGTCACCGCGCAGTTCGTCATTGAGGATCACGCACTACGGCACAGCTGGCACCATTTGGCGCGTATGCGCAGCGCTCTGGGCCGGTAATTTCGCAGGCAGGCGATGCCTGAACACTAATTCGGTTTGTTCGAGACTTCGACGCGTATTGGCGCGGTAGCTATATCGCTCCAAGGGATCACAGAAATCATGCGGACTCCGAGATTGATGGCCGTGCTCGCGCACCCCGATGACGAATCCCTGGGGGTGGGTGGCACACTTGCAAAATATGCATCCGAAGGCGTGGACGTCTTTCTGCTGACCGCCACGCGTGGCGAGAGTGGCCGCTTCCATGGCTATCATCTGGACGATCATCAGCATCCCGGCCCATTGGCGCTGGCGAACATCCGTGAGGGTGAGCTGCGGGCTGCTGCCTCAGCTTTGGGTGTGCGCGAAACCTCAATCCTCAATTATCACGATCAGCATCTCGACCATGCGAATCCACGCGAGGCTATTGCCGCCATTGTAGAACACATAAGGCGGGTCCAACCCGATGTTGTCTTGACGTTCGGACCAGACGGAGCTTACGGACATCCCGATCATATTGCGATCTCTCAATTCACCACGGCCGCCATCATCGCCGCAGCCGACCCTGCGTTTTCATGCGAAGGGATCGAAGCCTCAGAGCGGCATGCGGTGTCGAAGCTTTATTACTTGGCTTGGCCGGAATCGATATGGAAAGCTTACCAATCAGCTTTTCGGAAATTGGTCTCGACGGTCGACGGCATTGAACGACAGGCCGTGCCGTGGCCAGACTGGGCGATTACCACGGTGATCGATACGCGCAGCTTCTGGTCGACGGTGTGGCGGGCGATCTGCTGCCACGAATCACAGGTGACTGCCTATGAGCGGTTGAAGGACTTGTCGCCGGACGATCACGAAGCGTTGTGGGGATGGCAGTCGTTCTATCGGGTGTTCAGCACCGTGACCGGCGGACGAGCGAGGGAAACGGATCTCCTGGAAGGGATACATACGTGACGAAAGAATCGGCAACAAAGCAGTCATTCGTGAATGGTGATTCGCGTCGGCATGCGCCGCTCGCGATGGACGCCGCGATATTCCGAAAGCTGGGACATCGGCTCGTAGACCAACTCGGTGAGTTCCTGGAATCATTGCCGCTAGGTCCTGTGACCCGTGATGAGTCTCCAGCGGTGGTGCGCCATGCACTCGACCTCACAGGACCGCTCCCGGAAATGGGCACGGACCCTGGGCCGTTGTTGGAAGAGACGGCAAAGCTGCTGTTCGCACACTCGCTATTTAACGGACATCCGCGTTTCTTCGGATACATCACCGCGCCGCCGGCGCCGATCGGAATTCTCGGAGACTTTCTCGCCGCGGCGGTAAACCCGAACGTTGGCGCATGGACGCTCTCGCCAGCTGCCACCGAGATCGAGTGCCAGGCCGTGCGATGGATCGCAGAGCTCATCGGCTATCCCGCCAATTGCGGTGGGCTGTTCCTCAGCGGGGGCAATATGGCGAACTTCGTCTGCTTCCTCGCTGCGCGCGCGGCCAAGGCGGGCTGGGATGTACGCGAGCACGGCGTTTTTGAAGATTCGGGACGCAGGCTTCGCGCTTACTGTTCGGTTGAAACGCACACTTGGATGCAGAAGGCGGCGGACCTAAGCGGCCTTGGTACCACATCTATCCGGTGGATCGCTACCGATTCCAAATTACGGATGGACGTCTCTGCGTTACGCGGTCAAATCGAAGCGGATACCGCCGCGGGAGATATGCCATTCCTGGTTGTGGGAACTGCGGGATCGGTCAGCACAGGCGTGGTGGATCCTCTGCCGGAAATCAGCGTGCTTTGCAAGGAGTACGGCCTGTGGTTCCATGTTGATGGAGCCTATGGTGGCTTTGCGGCTGCGGTTCCCCAGGCGCACGATCATCTACGGAGCCTGACCCTGGCCGATTCGGTTGCGGTTGATCCGCACAAATGGCTCTACGCGCCGCTCGAGGCTGGATGCGCGCTGGTACGCGATCCGGAAATGCTGCGCGCGGCGTTTGCGTATCACCCTCCCTACTACCATTTCGAGGAGCGGGTTACGAACTATGTCGACTATGGTCCCCAGAACTCGCGAGGCTTCCGTGCTCTGAAAGTTTGGCTTGCTCTAAAGCAGGTAGGAGCCGCGGGGTATCGCAACATGATCGCGGAAGATATACGCCTGTCTCAGGCAATGGCTCAGGCAGTCAGTCGCCATGCGGAACTGCAGCTCATGACCCAGGAATTGAGCATAACAACCTTTCGTTACGTGCCGCGCGATCTTCGAGCGAAACTGCGAGAATCGGAGGTTGAACTTCATCTCGACGTGCTTAACCGTGAGCTGGTCGATCGGCTGCAGCGCGGAGGTGAGACATTCATCTCCAATGCCGTAGTCGGAGGCCACTATGCGCTTCGCGCCTGCGTTGTCAACTTTCACACCACTCAAACGGATGTAGAAGCAGTGCCGGACATCGTTGTGCGAATTGGACGCGAGGTGGAGTCTGAGCTGCGTCTGACGAATTCACAGCCCGAATAGGCCGGCGCTGTCTGGGTGACGCGTGCCCGTGGAAGATGTGGGCGACCGTGAGACGCGGTTGTTTGTTTGTGAATTTTCGCTAATCCGATTCAAATAAGCGCCTTCACCATCGATATGGTCGTTTGTAAGAGAACCTGAGTGGTAGTCTCCGCCAATCCCGATAAGTTGGGTAACACCAGCCGCATAATTATGAATAAACTACGTTTGCGTAATGGAGAATTCCTAGATGCTGCTAATTCGTCCTGCCACTATCACTGATGCCCCGATGCTCCTGAAATTTATTCACGAACTGGCGGAGTATGAGCGCCAACCCAATGCTGTCGGGATTAAGGAAGAGACATTGATCAAGGACGGTTTTGAATGTCAACCAAAGTTCCGCGCTCTGATTGCGGAATGGGGAGGACAAGCGACTGGCTATGCGCTCTTTTTTAACTTCTATTCAAGCTGGAAAGGTCACGGCATCTTCTTGGAAGACCTCTTCGTGCGGGAAGCATTTCGCGGCCGAGGGATAGGAAGAGCGCTACTGTCTGAGGTTGCTCGCGTTGCCCGGCAAGAAGGGTCGGTTGGAATTCGCTGGGAAGTCCTGGATTGGAATGAGTTGGCAATTAAATTCTACAAATCGTTGGGTGGCGAGTTTCTCGATGATTGGAGACAAGTTTTCCTGGAAGCGGACGCTATGAATCGAATTGCGGGCGGATAGCTATCTAAAGTTCGATTGCTGATTGCGTTTCCATGACCTCCGACACCACGCCATTGCCGAGCTGGCCGAGTCGCAAACCAGCGAGCAGACCATCCTGGCCATCGCTGGGCACGTATCTTCAAGATGCTTGCACATTACTCGCATGTCAGGATAGAGGCCAAACGCACGGCCTCGAACGCCCTTAGGCGTTGGCGTTATCAGTCCCAGCTTAAGGTTCGACCAGCAAAATCGAAATTGATTCGGTGCGCCTTGAGAGCGGCGATGCCGATGATGCCGTCGATTCCAGAAAGCATTTCAGGCGCGGGCGACGAGACGAGCAGAACCGAAACGTCGCGATTCGTTTTGCCGAAGAGAACATCGGGAATGGTGGCCCGCTTTGCTTGCACGCGGCCGCCGATGGCCGCGTCGGCAAGATGGCCGGCGATGCGGAGTCCGGGGACACGGGCTCGGAGACGCTCCTCGTAGAAGGCGATTCCGGCTAATCCGGTATCCACGATGAGGCGAACTGGGTGGCCCTGAACCTGAACTTCGAGAATCGGGCACTGCAACAGCGGATCGCCAGCAACGACCCAGAGTTTCTCGATCGAGGGGCGGAAGGTGAGTTTGTGAGTGTCGAAGTCGATGCTGAAGTTGCTGAACTTGAGCATATCCATTCCGATCACAGCATCAGCATTCTTGGCGAAGTCGGAGTATTCCGCCAAGCGACCGATGAACACGGTGATGTTGGTGGCGTGGACGGGACCGAACCGAAGGTCGGGCAACGTGGCGGATTCCCACTTGAGCTTCCTATCGAAGTTAAAGCTCTCGGCCGGGCGGCGGTCGAGCTTGAGTTTATCCGCGATTTTCCGATCTACGATGGTGATGGTGGCGCCCGTGTCGAGGATGAACTTCAGGTTGGATTGGGGGCCAATGCTGCCGTCGACCTGGATGAGGTAACCGGAGGAGAGCTGGAAGGTGAGTTCGCGGAGCACCACGCTGTCTGTAGGAGGGGTTTGCGGCTTAGCTTCGGAAGTTGACGGGAAGAGGAGACCGAGACAGGCTAAAGAAAGGAACCAAGGATTCATGGAATTCGCCTCCGCCGCAGATGCGGCTGGGGCGAGATTCCGGCTGGCAAAAAGGAGCCTCAATTCGCCGACGGTCTGGTGTTGGCATTGACTTTGTCTCCATGTAGTGCTCTGATACGGCGAGACTTATCTTCACCATCTACAAGCGATTTCCCAGGTTCCGGGGCCTATCGCTCCTCAGTTTGGGTCGTTATGGGCAACTCGTCACAAGTGGAGCCGGTGATTCGTTTTCAGGATTTCCAAGTCAATTTGGAGACAGGCGAGTTATGGAAGGCTGGAGTGCGGCTGAGGCTGCAGGACCAGCCCTTCAAAGTGCTGGCGATGCTGCTGCAACGGCCTGGGCAGGTAGTCACGCGAGAGGAGTTGCGACAGCTCATCTGGCCGGAAGAGAGTTTTGGGGATTTCGACCACGCCATCAATCTGGCAGTTACGAAATTGCGGGCGACGTTGGGAGATTCGGCGAATGTGCCGCACTTGATTGAGACGTTACCGCGGCGCGGCTACCGGTTCATTGGCCCAGTGAACGAGTTAGGCCCACAGCTACCCCGACGGACCGTTCCGAAAATGCGTCTTGGTAAAGTGACGAAGAGAGGTTGGCTCGGACTCGTAGCGGTGGCCTCCATTATCTTGGGGTTTGGAATATGGCGGTTTTTTGAATTTCAGGGAACTTGGTTCTCTGAGTCTCCCGCATTAAGAAGTATTCCCCTGACAAGCTATCCCGGCCTACAGTGCTGTCCGAGCTTTTCCCCCGATGGCAGCCAGGTGGCATTCACCTGGACGGGACCCAAGCAGGATAATTCCGACATCTACGTCAAATTAGTAGGGACTGAAAACGCAGTGCGCCTGACCAACGACCCGACAACTGATTTCGGTCCCGCTTGGTCGCCGGATGGCAGGTTCATAGCTTTTCTGAGAGTTCTCGATAATGCTGCCAGTAAAGCTGGAGTCTTCCTCGTTTCCCCGATCGGCGGGCCGGAGCGCAAGTTAACTGAAGTTACCGGAATCACCCTCCCTTTTACAGTTTGGTACACCGGCCTTTCTTGGTTTCCGGACAGCAAGGCACTTGCCGTGAGTGATCAGGGCCGAATAGCGATTCTGTCCGTCGATAGTGGAGAGAAGCGCACCCTGACGTTCCCGCCGAGCGCCCCCGAGACTCGCCGAACGGACGACACACCAGCGGTATCTCCCGATGGCCGAAGGATAGCTTTCAGTCGCATCTTTTCTGTTGGCGTAAGCGAAATTTATTTCCTGGCACTTTCTCGGGATCTTTCTCCAGACGGGGAGCCGAAGCAGCTTACCTTCAAACAGCAATGGAGCAGGAACCCGGTCTGGACTGCGAATGGGCGCGACGTCGTTTTTTCTTCTGGGCCGCGCAGTTTTACCGGAGGCGAGGAACTGTGGCGAATGCCAGTGAGTGCATCTGGTAAGCCTGCGCAGCCGCGCTTTATCGGTGTTCAGGGCGCAAACCCGAGTATCTCGCGTCAGGGGAACCGCTTGTCCTACATGAGACAGTGGACAGACGCAAATATCTGGCGGCTCGAACTGCGCGGGCCTAGCGGCAAGACATCGGAACCGGTCACCTTTATCTCTTCAACGCAAGATGAGGATAGCCCACAGTACTCACCGGATGGTAAGAGGGTGGTGTTTTGTTCATCGCGCTCGGGAACACGCGAGATTTGGGCAGGCTCGGCCGACGGTTCCAATGCAGTCCAATTAACCTATTTGGGAGCAACGATGACTGGGGCCCCGCGTTGGTCCCCCGACGGTCAGCAAATCGTGTTTGATTCCAATGTTGGGGGCTCATACGACGTTTATGTGATCGATGCAAACGGTGGCAACCCGCGCCGGCTCTCCGACCATCCAGCTGTGGATGGCGTTCCCAGTTACTCACGAGACGGGCGCTGGATTTACTTCCTCTCTCGGAGAAGCGGTGGCCCTGAAATTTGGAAGATGCCAGCGACGGGCGGGGAGGCGATCCGAGTAACCCAAAACGGCGGATACACCGCCTTTGAATCTCTCGATGGATCAGTGCTTTACTACACGAAAGCAGGCAATAATTCTAGCCTCTGGGGAATGCCGGTGGGAGGGGGACAGGAGACTGAGCTTGTGAAGTCCGTCGAACTTTTTGGATTTACTCTTGCCAAGAAAGGGATATATTTCGACCAACCGAACAACGATGGTAGCACTTCCATTCAGTTTCTAAAATTCGCAACCGGCAAAGTGACCCCGGTTATCAGGCTCCCTCGGGGCCGGCCGGGTCCCCTTTCGATCTCTCCGGATGAGCGCTACCTCCTCTACTCGCAACTCGATCAACGTGGCAGCGACCTGATGCTCATTGAAAACTTCCGCTGATTCCGCGCGCTGAAAGTTTACTAAGATGTAGATCCACACATCTTGGTATCAGTCTGTGACAACGATTGGCAACGGGTGTCAGTATGGCTCCGGTCCAAACATGGTGTCGATTTCCTCGTTCGTATCTCGAATCGATGGGATGGGTGGCGGCGATTCGTCCTTCCACATGATGTGAGTCTTGTGAACCGCCTGTTCTTTGGCGTGCCCCATCGGCAGTTGAGCGGGGTGTAGTGGTCTTGAGGATTTATCCGGTCCAGTGTTGTGTGACTCGGCCTCGGGCCCAAATCGTCGAGAAAGTTTTGCCTTACCATTCGGTTCAAGCCAACGGTCGCAGACACGAATACCTTTGCCTCCCCAATTTTCATATCGATACTCACCGTCCGTGGTCTTCCTATAGCAGCGAGTAATCATTGAGAGGTAACTGTTCAATTCGCCAGTGGCAAATTTCTTCCGCCAACCGCTTTTTCGCCTGACGGACCTGAAGTGGAGGGTAAGAAATAGTTTCTTGCGTTGTAGGGCCGGGCGTCGATGGTCCCTGCACCCACAATGCCTGATGACCCCGTTCGCAAGCTGGCTGTGCCAAACCTCAACTTCGTTCCCGCATTTGCAGCGACACTTGAATACATCTGGCCGCGGCGAGGAAATGATTGTGAGCGTGCCGAACTTGGTATCCGAGAGCGACACTAGGCAAGTCTCCCGGTATTACCCGGGAGTGTTATGGCAGGGTCTGAATAAGAGAAACGGCTAGAAGCGGCGGCCGCGAATTACACCGCGGCGAGCTAGAGTGGCGCGGTCAAATCGAGTAATGTCGGCGTTAATCTCTTTCATAACTAGCTTTGCCTTTTCGCGGCGAGCTTGGTCCTCGGCAGCGAGTTCCTTCTCCCGTTCAGTGCGAAAATAGGTTTGAATCGCGGTCAACTCAGCCTCCAATTCGTTCTGTCGCTCAAGCCACGCACGGTCACGGGCAACGTCGATACTGAACTCTTGATGTTTGCTGCGATAGTACGCAAGCTCTTGGGCATCCCATTCGACTTTCATCTGGGCCAAGCGTTCTAGGATGCGTTCTTCGCGGGTGGGAAAGAAGTAGTAATCGGCATAGCGAATGCCGGGTGGTAGTGCCAGCGTTGGTCCCTTACGATTCATCACCGGGGCGGTACTTCGTTTTGGTCCCGCTATAGTTCGTTTGGAGATACCATGAACGACGATACGCACGGAATTCAGTCCAAGCTTGAAGAGTTGAAAAGGCTATTGTCGGAACTGGACGCCACGATTCTGGACGCGAAGACGAAGGATTATCTGATAGGGCTAGCAAAGTTCTGGGTGTCGGACGCCGACCATTTCATCAACGAAGGACGTGCAGGCGCGGCTTTGCTCGTGTTGAGCATGGTTGAGCAGCAACTGGTTAAGGCCAAGAAGCTAGTCGCGGAATTCGGCCCTAACATTCAGATGGTGGGTTAATTCACTCCAACTTCGGATGCCTCCGCTCCACTCCCTCTCGCAGGCATAAGGCCGTTAGCCGCAAAGTGGAACGAGTACCCAAGTTACCCGGTAAGCGCATCAATCAGGACTTGAGTTTCGGGTCGACTGGAAAGTGCGGAGAGATGTGGTCATCAGGATAGAGTCATTAAGCTGCCTCGGAGACTGCACATGAGTGACGATGTGGTCGCGTTCAAATCTTGGCTGGATGCCTACGGTCAGGCGTGGGAGAGTCGTAATCCAGAAGCCGCCATGTTGCTGTTCGCTGAAAACGGAACCTACCAAGTCACCCCATTTCTCGAACCCATGCGTGGGAGGAAAGCGATTTTCGAGTATTGGTCAGAGGTGGCCCGAACCGAGGAAAACATCAAATTCGCGTACGAGGTCCTAGTTGCGAAAACGGAGCTTAATATCGCCAGATGGTCGGCGTCGTTTGTTATCGTCCCAGCTGGGCTACAAACTAAACTTGATGGAATCTTCTTGATTTCTCTTGACACGGAGGGGCGATGCAAATCTCTCCAGGAGTGGTGGCACAAAGAGCAAGAATGGGGCGCTGGGATAGTCTGATTACACGGCTTCTGCTGTCCCGGTACTTCACATGATTGCATAACAATGTCGGCTCCCTCGACCCGAGTAAACTTTGGTTGCATGACGATCAGAGGTTC
>Ga0210384_10002840_pt1 | contig 20622 bp, 18 predicted proteins | sample IncBWH2MmetaG_FD_160574 | JGI IMG/M metagenome (GOLD analysis project Ga0210384, IMG submission 160574) | Forest soil microbial communities from Barre Woods Harvard Forest LTER site, Petersham, Massachusetts, United States - Inc-BW-H-2-M | ecosystem: Environmental > Terrestrial > Soil >...
TCGAGATATCGTCGCTAACGCGCAGGCGCGAGTCTGAGGTCATCAACGGCACTCTACAGAGTAAGGAACGGGAAGGGGAAGCGTCAATGAGGAGAACCGAGGAGAACCGCACAATAAGATCTTGTCATCCCGAGCGAAGCGAGGGACCCCTACTCGCCGGAGAATGTGTGCCGGGAGTAGGGACCCCTCGCTTCGCTCGGGATGACACTCCCAATTAGACTCTACTGCGCCCCCGAAGCCGGCTCGGTTCCGGCATAATAACCGCTTTTCGTGCGAACCGTAAGTTTGCCGTAGCTGCGCGATCGGGCATCCACTTTCACTTGACGATAGCCGCCCTGGTTTTTCGGAGTCGTCGGTTTGTATCCGATGGTGTACTGGGTGCGGATATCGTGGGCCACGCTGCGGCTGATGGCGTCAACTTCGTCCAGTGTCTTGGGGAAAAAAGCGAGGCCGCCAGTTCTCTCCGACATGATTTGCAGGGCGCGTTTGGCGTGCTTCGGGTGCTCTTCGCCTTCCAGGATGCCAATGGCGTAAACAGTCGGTCCGCCGTCGCCCTGCAGACGCCGCACCGCCTGCTCGAGAGTTTCGGCGCTCTCGTTGTCCTCTCCGTCCGTAACCACAAAAATGACTTTCTTTTCGAGCTTCCCTTCCTTTTTCAAGTGGTCAGCGGAGGCAACGACCGCATCGTAGAGCGCAGTGCCGCCGCGAGTCTCGATTTTTTCCAGCCCAGCTTTTAGCTTATTGATGTTGGAAGTGAAATCCTGATCAAGGTAGTACTCGTCGTTGAAGTTGACGATGAATACCTCGTCGTTCGAATTTGAAGCGCGCACCAGATTGAGCGCCGCGGCGTTCACCTTTTGACGCTTCTCGCGCATGGAACCCGAGTTATCCACCACGATGCCCATGGCGACGGGGATGTCTTCGTGGCGGAACGAGGTGATGGTCTGGGGACTCCCGTTCTCATAAACGTTGAAATCGCCCTTGTCGAGGCTGGTGACGATGTGTTGCTTGTCGTCGACAACCGTCGCATGCAGCACGACTTCGTCAACCTGCTTGCGGAAAACGAACACCCCACTGTCGCCGGAATCCGGATTCTGGGCCGCCGGAGAAACATTCTGAGCCGCATTCGGAGCAACCACCTGCCCCTTAGAGGCTGGGGGAGGCATGTTGCCGGTCGGTGGCGACTGGGGCGCGGACTGCGGATTCGCAGCTGCCTCGGAACTCGCGACCGGGGTAGAAGGCGACTGATTCGTTTGAGAGTTTGCAAGGAACAGCGTCGTCAGGAGGAAGAAACACAGCAGCGGAGCATTATTCCGTCGGCGCATAGTAACCCGTCTTGGCGTAAACCCGAAGCGGCGGCAATCCTTTTGGCGGTTGGAGTTTCACTTTTATTTTACGCCATTTGCCATCTCGCATTGGATTCTTTGGACGGTATCCTATGACATATTGGTTGCGCAACTCGATGCCAATTTTTGTGGAAACGTCCGCCAGGTCGTTCGGGTTATCAATGGTAAATGCCCGACCACCAGTCAGTTCCGTGACATCGCTGAGCAGGGTGGGTCCGAGCCGCTCTTCTTCAGTCGGAAAGTAATGATCGTAGATGCCGATGGCGTAGATGAGTATATCGGCCTCTTTGACCATGGAACGGATCTCGCCTTCGGTATAGCGGCTATGGTTGTCGCCGCCGTCGGAAATAATCAGCAACGCCTTCTTGGGATACTTGGCCTGGCGCATCTTGCTGACGCCAAGATAAATCGCATCCAGCAGCGCCGTGCGCCCCTTGGGAACCGTGTAGATAAGCCGGCCCTGAATGTCATCCACCGAACTGGTGAAATCGGCAATCTCCTCCGGCTTATCGGCGAAGGTGATCATGAAGAACTCGTCCTGCGGGTTGGCGGTCTTGAAGAACTCGATCACCGCCTCGCGAGCGCGCTCAACCTTGCTGCTCATGCTGCCGCTCATATCAAAGATCACGCCGATCGAAACCGGAGCGTCTTCGCTGGAGAAAGTCTTGATCTCCTGCTGGTCCTTGCCTTCGAAAAGGTGGAAGTTCTCGCGGTCGAGGCCGGTTACCAGGCGGTTTAAGGGATCGGTGATGGTGACCGGCACCAGAACCATGTCCACGGATACTTTGAAGGGCTTGGTGTGCGTCTTGAGCGCCGGATCCACGTCGAGCTCTTTTGGAGCCGGTGGCTGAACTCGGGGCTGGATGTGGACATCCTGAGTAGTCTGAGCGAGAAGAGGGAGCGCGCCGCACACAGCAATTAGTAGAACAACGAAGGAGACTCGAGCCGAGTACTGTCTGCCGTGCAACATAGGCCCCACTAATCCGCGCCGCGGAGGGAGGCGACCCGCATCCCAAAAAGCTGGCAACAATCTCTACTTGGCCGGATACTAGCACAATCCCGAAAGGGAGTTGTCACTTTTTTGTATCCGAGCATTGGATTCGGTGCGCTGTCGGAAGGTTGGCGTCTGGCTCTGCGCATCTTTAGTTTTTCTGTTTTCCTGCTTTGGGTCGGAGCCGGACCCCTCCCTGCTACAATTCTGCGTCCCCGTTATGGCACTTATCTCTCCATTTCAAGCGTGGCGCTACGACCCTGAGCGCGTGCCGGTCCAGTTGGCGGTCACCCAGCCCTACGACAAAATCACCCCGGCAATGCAGGAACGCTACTATCAGGCCAGTCCTTATAATCTGGTGCGGATTATTCTGGGGAAACGCCTGCCGGGGGATGGGGACGCCGAAAACGTCTACACCCGGGCGGCAGCGTCCTTCCAGAACTGGCGCCAGACCGGCGTTTTGCGCCAGGATCCGGAGCCTTCGATCTACCGCTACTCCCAGACCTTCAGGATTCCGGGAAGCCAGACGCCGGCCGAACGCCGGAGCTTTATCGCACTCGGCCGGATCGAGGACTACTCCGCGGGCGTCGTTTTCCGCCACGAGCAGACGCTGGCCAAGCCGAAGGCCGACCGGCTGGACCTGCTGCGCGCGAGTCGAGCCCACTTCGGCCAAATCTTCATGCTCTACAGCGGTGCGGGCAAGGTGGATGCCCTGCTCGATTCCGTGGCGGCCAAAAACACAGTCACAAACAAAGCCCCCGACATCGACGTCACCGACGAGTACGACGTCGTACACCGCGTCTGGAAGATCTCCGACCCCTCGATCATTGCCTCCGTGCAGCAGCAAATGCGGGATCGAAAACTGATCATCGCCGACGGCCATCACCGCTACGAAACCGCCTTAACCTATCGCAACGAACGAAGAGTTGAGGCCGAGACAGGCTCGGGCCTTCCGGCTCCTTACGACTCGGTGATGATGACCTTCGTCGACATGGATCGTCCTGTTAAGGATCGCCCGGGCCTCGTCATTCTGCCGACGCACCGGCTCGTCTTCGGCCTGCTGGCCTTTTCGCCCGCGCAGTTTCAAGCGGAGACCCGGAAATTCTTCAACGTCGAAGAAGTCGATGCCGGAATCGACGCGGCGCGCGCCACCGCCATTCTGCAGCACGCAGGGCACGCCGGAACGGCTCTGCTCGCGGTCACTGCCGAGCACGCATTTCTGCTGCATTCGCCGAGAGCCATCGGCACTGGCCTGTTCGGAAACGTTTCTCTGCGCCAGCAAGCGCTTGACGTCGTGCAATTGCACAAGCACCTGCTCGAAGGTGTACTGAGGATATCGGAGGAAGCCATTCGCAATCAGACGAACGTTTCCTATTGTCGCGAGGCCGCCGAAGCTCTTATGCAGGCGCGAAGTGGAAAAGTCCAAGTCGCGTTCCTGATGAATCCCGTCCGCATGGAGCAGGTCCGCGATATCGCCCTCGCCGGCGAAGTGCTCCCCCAAAAGTCCACCGATTTCTACCCCAAGTTGCTAAGCGGCCTCACCATCTATGCGCTGGAGTAGCAAGAACTGGAGTGGAGGGACGGGCGCCCCGCCCGTCCAGCCGGGCGGGAACGCCCGGCTCTCCACCAAACGTTGACGATCAAGCCTTTGGCCATCTTGTTGGCCACCGTCACGCTTCTGTCCGCCGCGCCCTCTGCGCTGCCCTCTGCGGACGACAAGCACATCTCCGTCTATTCTCCCGTCGCGACCTATTCCCTCCCAATTCTGGATCGCGCCGGCCGCGAGTACGTCGGTCTGCTCGAACTGCTGGAGCCGCTCGGCCGCGTGAGCAGCCAGGCGGAAGGCCGCCGCTGGAGGCTTCGCTACAACGCGGTGGATGCCGAGTTTGTTGCCGGAAGCACTCGCGCCAAAATTCGCGGGCGCGATTTTGATTTCATCGCTCCCTTCCTTCTTGAAAACTCGCGCGGATTGGTTCCGCTAAGTTCGCTGAGCGGATTTCTGCCGCGTTTTCTGGGAGCGCCGGTGAATTTTCGCGAAAGCGCGCGCCGCTTATTCGTCGGCGATGTCGGCATCCAAATTAGTTTCCAGCTGGACACGAACACCCCCCCTCGTCTGGCGGTCAATTTCAGCGCTCCCGTAAACCCGACGATCTCCACCGAACCCGGCAAGCTGCGCATGGTCTTCAAGCGCGACCCAGTCGTCTCCCCGGGAAGCCAATCCATTTCTTTTGACAACAGCGTCATCACGCACGCCGGTTACTCCGAGAACAACGGCGACGCCGAATTAGACTTGGCCGCCAACCAACCGTTGTTGGCGAGCTTCAGCACCGACAGAAGGACGATCATCGTCTCTGCCGTCCCACAAACGCCAGCGGCGCCGAATGTCGTTGGACCTGGGCCGCAGAATCCGACGCAGGCTCCACCACTCTCCGCCCCGGGCGCAAACGTCGCCCCGGGCAATGTCCATGGCAATAACAATACGAATGCCAATGTCCATCGCATCCTGGCCGTGGTCGACCCCGCGCACGGCGGCGAAGAACGGGGTGCGGCCTTGACCGATAAACTCGCCGAGAAAGACGTCACCCTGGGATTTGCGCGCCTGCTGCGGCATGAACTCGAGATGCGGGGGTTCGCGGTTGCGTTGCTGCGCGACGGGGATACCACCTCTACCCTGGATCAGCGCGCCGCAGCCGCCAACGTCGCGCGCGCCGCAATCTACATCAGCCTGCACGCGGTCGCGCAAGGCAGCGGCGCGCGCGTATATACCGCGTTGCTGCCGGTGGAAGGAGCAAGCAAAGGAGTATTCCATGCATGGAATGCGGCGCAGGCGCCCTCGTTGCCCGTCAGCCGTATCGTGTCGGCGGCAATCGTCGCCGAGATGCTGAAGAGAGAATTCCCGGCGCAAGGATCTTTCGCTTCCCTGCGGCCCTTGAACAACGTGTTGATGCCGGCCGTGGCGGTGGAACTGGCGCCCGGAGCAAACGGTGTCGCCGACTTGACTTCCGCCAATTATCAACAACGAGCCGCATCCGCGATTGCGAACGCTGTTGCATCTGTCCGGGACCGCCTCGGGGTACAACAATGATGGCTACACAAGGTGCCCAAAACTCGATGCTGCTTTTGATTTTGGGTGGCGCAACGCTTGAGCGCTGCGATCACTCCATCCTTTGGACTGTGGCTTTAGCCCCTGAGGTCAGACTCGCCGCGGTGGCTACAACCCCGAGGGAGCACCCATGATCCCCCGGCACCTCCTAATCGGAGTAACCGCCCTTCTGTTACTAGTCATCTCGATGGGAATCTATCTTCGCCAAATGCGGCGGCAAGCCGTTGGACTCGAATCTCCGGCAGCCAGCGCATTCCCCGTCGTTCCCCCAGCCTCCGGTCCGACAGAGACGGTGACTCTGTATGTAGCCGATGACGCCGCCGGCAAACTCCGCGCCCAGACAGCGCAGATCCCTCTCCCCGGAGGACGCCAGCAGCGAGCGGAGCAGCTGTTGCGCGCGCTACTGCGTATCTACCAGCAACCGGGCGCGGCCCATCCGATAGCTCCGGCGGCGGACATTCGCAGCATCTACCTGGTCGATCCGGGCGCAGCTGTCATCGATCTGAATGCCACATTCGCCGACCAGCACCGCTCCGGCATTCTCAACGAGCAACTCACCATAAACTCTCTGGTGAAGACGCTGGCCGTCAACGTTCCCGGAATCCAGCGTGTGAACATCCTCGTCGAAGGCAAGACACGCGACACCCTCGCCGGACATGCTGACCTGACCGAGCCGTTCGATGTGCGCACAGTTTTGCAGGCGGGCAATCAGTAAAGCGGGGGTGCCCCGCGTGGGGATAGCCGCCCTCGGCTGTCGAATCCGAGCGAAGCTCGGCAGCTGCCCGTGGCCATCTACTGGCTTACCCGGAAAGCAGCGGCTCGTGGAACCCAGTTCCGCAGCCGATTCGTTCCGCGTAGTGGAGTGTCGAGCATCCTCGCGCGGCCTTAACTACTATCGCTACGTAGTGGTGGACGGGCGGGGAAGACGCGCTTTCTCGCTCCACCGACTTATCCAAACTATTGATTCTGAAATAGATACCGGACGCCGGAATGCGACGAAAAAAGAAATAAAAAAAAGCTTGCATTAATTCTAGTGTTGTAGTTAACTATATCACTAGATGGCTGGCTCGTGTTTTCCTAGCTGTGGCAAGCAGACCTTGCCGGCCTGAAGGCTCTTGTAGAGACCAACTATGCCAAAGAAATTTCCGCAACCGAACGAAAAAGAGAAGAAGAGAAAAGGAGAACACTGAATATGAAATCACGCACCGCACTTTCCGTTGTATTCGTTCTCATCGCCGCCACCGCGTTCGCAGCCGACGCCCCCGTCGCCCAGTCTGACGCGCAAAAGTCCTTCACAACCATGAAAAGCCTGGCGGGAGAGTGGGAAGGCCCCGTCACCGTCCCGGAGATGCCGGAGATGTCAGGCGGCAAGCCGACGCACGCCTCGCTGCGTGTGACCTCGCGGGGACACGTCCTCGTGCACGAGTTCCAGGAAGCCGGCACGCCGCTGGATGCGACAAAGTACGATCATCCGGTCACGATGCTTTACGTGGACGGAGACCAGCTCACGCTGATCCACTATTGCGACGCCGGGAACCGGCCGCGCATGACCGGCAAGATGTCGCCCGACGGCAAGACGGTCGAGTTCGAATTCAAGGACATCAGCGGGAGCACGGAGTACCACATGCACCATTCGGTCTTCACCATCATCGACGCCAACCATCACACCGAGGATTGGACGTTCATGATGAAGGACAAGCCGATCCACGCGCACTTCGACCTGCACCGGACCAATTGACGCCATTTTGCGGGCCCATTCGACGCCTTCGCTTTGCTCAGTTGCTCAGGGCAAGCTGAGAGCTGAGCCCGCAGAGCCTGCCCTGAGCTTGTCGAAGGACGTCATCCTGAGGAGAACTTCAGCTCGACGAAGGATCTCGAGTCGCACCGATTTGGAAGGCTACCGAGGCGCATCTCTGGTAAGTGTTATCTGGAAACCATGATGGATCGTGAGTGGAACGACAGTCAGCCGATTTACCGCCAGCTTCGCGACCGCGTCGTCGCCATGATACTTGACGGCGTTCTCAAGGAAGGCGATCCGCTGCCCTCCGTGCGCAATGTCGCGGCCGAATATCGGGTCAATCCGCTCACGGTTCTGAAAGGCTATCAACAACTGGTCGACGAAGGGTTGGTCGAGAGCAGACGCGGCCTCGGCATGTTCATCAACACCGGCGCACGCAGTCTGTTGCTGCAGGGCGAACGGCAGAAGTTTCTTGGCGAAGAATGGCCTAGGATCCACGCAACCATTCTGCGGCTCGGGCTGAAGGCGGAAGAACTCCTGAACGGGGCGACCAGCCGGTCGTCCGCAGATGCCGCACCGTCGAAATCCACCGGGTCGACCCCCCCCCAGGACAAGGAGAAGCGCTGAAGCCATGACAGTCATAGAAGCTCGCGGCCTCCGCAAGGCCTTCGGCACAACCATCGCCCTAGACGGCGTCGATTTGCGTATCGAAGAGGGGCGCATCCTCGGACTCATCGGCCCCAACGGTGCAGGCAAGACCACCGCGCTCAACGCGATTCTCGGCCTCACCCCATATCAGGGAGAATTGAGGGTGCTCGGGCGCAACCCCTGGACCGAGCGCGATCAGCTCATGCGCGATGTCTGCTTCATCTCCGACGTCGCCGTGCTGCCGCGCTGGATAAGGGTTTCGCAGGCCCTCGACTACGTTGCCGGCGTGCATCCGCGATTCGATCGCTCGAAGGCGGAAGGTTTTCTTGCGAAGACCGCCATCCGGCGCGCCAGCAAGGTCAGGGAACTGTCGAAGGGCATGGTCACCCAACTGCACCTTGCACTCGTCATGGCCATTGACGCGAAATTGCTGGTCTTGGACGAGCCGACGCTTGGTCTCGACATCCTGTATCGCAAGCAGTTCTACGATTCGCTGCTGAACGACTACTTTGATCGCAGCCGCACCATCGTCGTGGCGACACATCAGGTGGAAGAGATTCAGAACGTCCTCACCGATCTCATGTTCATCGACCGCGGCCGCATCGTTTTCGATTGCAGCATGGAAGAAATCGAGTCCCGCTATCTGGAAGTGACGGTGCGTCCCGAAGAACTCGGCGCAGCTCGGGCGCTCAGGCCGATTCACGACCGACAAGCGCTCGGCCGCAGCATCCTGCTGTTCGATCTCATGATGCTCGATCATGTCGATCGTCACCAACTCGCCGCGCTTGGCGACGGGCGCACGCCCAGCATTGCCGACTTGTTCGTTGCGGTATTGGAAAATAAGCCGGGGAACCAGACCGCACAGGGAGCAGCTAGATGAGCACCCAATCAAATGCCATGCCCGAATCCTTCGACTCGCGGAAAATCGCACCCGCTGCCATGTCGGCGACCCGGCCACTGTACTGGTCGGTGCGGCGAGAACTTTGGGAGTACCGTTCCATCTACTTCGCGCCGCTGGCCGCCGCCATTGTCTTTCTGCTCGGTTTTTTCATCAGCATGGTCTCTCTGCGGCACCGTATGCACGGCGTATGGCCCCTCGACTCTGCGCAAGGGCACGACGTATTCGCTACGCGTTACGAGTTAGCGGCGGCTCTGATCATGGGGACAGGTCTTATTGTGGGCGTTTTCTATACTCTCGACGCCCTGTATGGAGAGCGCCGCGACCGCAGCATCCTGTTCTGGAAGTCTCTTCCGGTTTCCGATCTCGTCACCGTCCTCTCGAAGCTCGCCATTCCCATCGTCATTCTGCCGCTTCTCAGCTTCGCCATCACCATTGCCACGCAGTTCACCATGCTCCTGCTGGGCAGCATAATGCTGCAGGGGAGTGGCGTGAACATCGCGACGCTATGGACACAGGCGTCGTTCATTCACGTGTCACTGGTGCTGCTTTATCACCTTCTCACGGTTCACGGTCTCTGGTACGCGCCCCTCTATGGCTATCTACTACTGGTTTCGGCCTGGGCGCCGCGCGCGCCATTTTTATGGGCCTTCCTGCCGCCGTTCGTGATCTGCGGAGTCGAGAAGATTGCGTTCAACACTGCGTACTTGCTCACGCTGCTGCAGTACCGCTTGCTGGGGCCGGAAGATGCCATGGCGCCGCACGGTGCCCCGCCAGATTTTATGGCAACACTCATTCCAACCCATTTCTTCAGCACGCCGGGTCTGTGGACCGGGCTGGCACTGGCCGCGGTGTTTCTCGTCGCGGCGGTCCGGCTGCGCCGCTATCAGGGACCGATCTGATGCGCATGGGCATTGGATTCATTTGCTCGCGTGGGGAGAAACGAATATGAACGCAGCAGTAACGACGGAACGGATCACGGAAGCGTCGCCGCAAGTTTACGCACGAATCGGTGGCGTGCTGTATCTGATTATCATAGTCATCGGTTTCTGCAGTGAGTTTTTCGTCAGAGACAAACTCGTGGTCTCAGGAGATGTTACGGCCACAGCCAACAATATTGCCGCTTCTGAATCGCTGTGGCGCATCAGTGTTGCCGGCGAGCTGATCCTGTTGGTGTGTGCTGTCGCGCTAACCCTGATCTTTTATGTATTGCTCAGGCCGGTGAACAAAACTCTTGCTTTGCTGGCGGTGTTTTTCAACATAGTGGAATTCCCGATTGAGGCTGTCAGCAAGCTATGTCTTTTTGCGGCATTGTTCCTTTCGGGGAACGCAGATTACCTGAAGGCATTTGAACCGCATCAGCTGCACGCCCTGGTGAGAATTTCTCTCAAGTTGCATGACTACGGCTTTGGCATTGACCTCGTATTTTTTGGCTTTGCCTGCCTGGTGTATGGGTATTTGCTTTTCCGGTCGGGTTATTTCCCCAGGACTCTTGGCGTTTTGATGGCGATTGCCGGTCTGAGTTATCTGGCGAATAGCTTCACGCTCATCCTCGCCCCCGCATACGCAGGGACGATCTTTTTCATTGTGGTGCTTGCCTTCATTGGAGAATTGTCACTTTGCCTGTGGCTCATGGTGAAGGGCGTGAACGTTCAACGATGGAAGGAGCACGCCAGCGCCGCGGGGGAGTGGCGATCGTTACGCGCTATGCACCATTGATTCAATCGCTCGCTAGGAGGGACGAGTATGAGCACAGCTGTAATGACGGAACGGATTCCAGAAACGTCACCGCGTCTCAAGGCCAGGATTACGGGTGCGCTTTATCTCCTCACCATACTGACGGGAATATTCGCCCAGGGTTTCGTGAGTGGCAGGCTTGTGGTAGACGGCGACGCCGCGGCTACGGCGGCCAACATACTGACGCACAGGGGCTTGTTTCAGTTGGGGTTTGCAGTCTACCTCATCGAAATGGCGTGCCAGATCGCTATGACAGCTCTCTTTTATGACTTACTGAAGCCGGCGGGCAGGAGCGTCTCTTTGCTGGCCGCGTTCTTAGGCCTCGCAGGTTGCGTCATCAAGACTTTTAGCCGCGTCTTTTTTATCGCCCCCTTGTTCGTCTTGGGAGGCGCGTACTACTTGACTGTATTCAGCACGGAACAGTTGCAGGCGCTGGCGCTTCTCTTTCTCAAGGTGAATGACCATGGCGCCGCAATTGCCTTGGTATTTTTCGGATTCTATGCACTCCTGCAGGGCTACCTCATTATCAGGTCCACCTTCCTGCCTCGGACCCTGGGCATGTTGTCGGTACTTGGAGGTGTGGGTTGGCTGAGCTTCCTGTATCCGCCGCTCGGATACCGTCTGTTCCCCTACATTGCAGCTTTCGGCATCCTCGGGGCAGTATCGCTGATCCTGTGGCTCCTCGTCTTCGGCTTGAACGAACAACGATGGAAGGAGCAGTCCAGTGCAGCGGGGAATTACTCTTGAAGCATTTTCCCGACCTTAAACAGAGAGAATGAGCCTCCCGGGCTTCGGTCCTCGTATGTCTCTCCTGTAGCCGGGCTTGCACCAGTTGGTGAGTATAAGGAGTGCGGAAAAATGTCGCCTCTGCTGCCTCTTCATATTTCGGCTGGCATCGTAGGGATATTGTCGGGTGCCGCGGCAATGTCTTTCCGCAAAGGTTCCGCCCGGCATGCCCTGGCCGGAAAAGTCTTTGTCATAGCGATGCTGACCTTGGCCGCCAGTGCGGTGTACTTGGCGCTCATGAAACACCAACTGGGCAATGTTCTAGGCGGCACTTTCACGTTCTATCTGGTGACAACGGCATGGGCCGCCGCCAGACGCGGAGACGGGGAAACGAGCATTTTCGATTGGTTCGCGCTTCTGATTCCGTTGGCGCTCGGTATTAGCCTCTGGATCTCCGGTTTAGAGTTGGTGCATAGTCATACGCGGTCAAAGAATGGTGTTCCCACTGGGATGCACTTTTTCCTGGGTTCCGTGATGCTACTTGCCGCCGCGGGGGACATCCGCATGCTGGTGCGCGGCGGCGCTTTCGGGGCCCAGCGCATCGTCCGCCATCTCTGGCGCATGTCCTTCGGGTTTTTCATCGCCACAGGGTCCTTCTTCCTGGGCCAGCAACAAGTCTTCCCCGCTTGGTTGCGCGGATCAAGCGTACTTTTTTTCCCCGCCCTCTTGCCGCTGGTATTGCTGATTTTTTGGCTATTCCGAATTCGCCTCACAAATGCGTACCAGGGAAAGTCGATGCCGCCTAGAGGCGATATTCTCTCCTTACCCCACCCTGCACCTGATCCGGACGCCGGCTGTTAGAATTTCCCTCTAATGATCTTTCGCAGCGATAACCGCACTCCCGAGCAGATTCGTCCCGTCAACATCGTTCCCGACTTCATCTCGACCGCGGAGGGCTCGGCGCTGATTGAGATGGGAAACACTCGCGTCATCTGCACTGCATCGGTCGAAGAGACAGTACCTGCATTCTTGCGCAATTCGGGCAAGGGATGGATATCCGGCGAATACGGAATGCTGCCCCGCTCGACCATGACGCGAACCGCGCGCGAAGCCGCCAAGGGCAAGCAAAGCGGGCGCACGCAGGAGATTCAGCGCCTCATCGGACGCTCGCTGCGCGCGGTAGCCGATCTGAAGCGCATGGGCGAGCGCACCATCTGGATTGATTGCGACGTGATCCAGGCCGACGGAGGCACGCGAACCGCTTCGATTACCGGAGCATTCGTCGCGCTGGGCCTGGCTTTGCAGCGCCTGGTTGACGCGGGAACCCTGACCGCGGCGCCGATCAAGGATTTCGTCGCCGCGATTAGTGTAGGCATCGTGGACGGCGAAGTTCTCCTGGATCTCAACTACGAAGAAGACTCGCGCGCCGATGTGGACATGAACTTCGTCATGACAGCAGGCAACAAGATCGTCGAATTACAGGCCACCGCGGAGCACCAGGTATTCGACGACGCTCAACTCGCAAAGATGATGTCGCTCGCCCGGCAAGGCATCCAGTCGCTGATCGCCAAGCAGCAGGCGCTGCTCGGAACGCTGGCTCTGCGTCAGTGAATTCAGCGCCGCTCTCATAACTGGTTCTGGAAGCGCACGATTTCACAGGTGCGGAAAAGTGCCCGAGCGTATTTAAGCGCCTGCCCGTTGTAAAATCAACGATTACTCTTTACTGACCTGTCCTTATATATATGCCACTGGAAGACAAACCGATCACCAGCGCTCGCGAAGAGCGTTACGACGCGCAGCGCATCGAGCAGAAATGGGCCGAGCGCTGGCAAAGCGATCCGTCGCTGTACGTCTCCGAGGCGCATCCTACCAAGCCGAAGTATTACGTATTGGAGATGCTTCCCTACCCTTCAGGCGCGCTGCACATGGGACACGTGCGCAATTATGCGATCGGCGATGCGCTGGCGCGCTACATGTGGATGAACGGTTACAATGTGCTTCATCCCATGGGCTGGGATTCGTTTGGGCTGCCGGCGGAGAATGCCGCCATCAAGAACAACACTCCCCCGAAGCAGTGGACGCTTTCGAACATCGCGGCCATGAAGGTACAGATGACGCGCCTCGGCTTCGCGTATGACTGGTCGCGCGAGGTTACGACCTGCCTGCCGGACTACTACCGCTGGAATCAGTGGTTCTTTCTGAAGCTCTACGAAGCCGGACTCGCCTATCGCAAGAAGAGCAAGGTGAACTGGTGTCCGCAGTGCGCCACGGTGCTGGCGAACGAGCAGGTGGTGGGCGGGATGTGCTGGCGCCACGAGGACCAGCCCGTCGAGCAGCGCGAGTTGGAACAGTGGTTCTTGCGGATCACGAAGTACGCCGACGAGTTGCTGCGCGATCTTGACAAGTTGCAAGGCTGGCCGGAAAAAGTTCGCATCATGCAACAGAACTGGATCGGCCGCAGCGAAGGCACCCTGGTGGATTTCGATCTCGGCGGAACCGTGGGGCCGGCGGGATCGACGATCACGGTTTTCACCACGCGCGTGGACACGATCCACGGCGCGACCTCGGTGCAGCTGGCGCCCGAGCATCCGATCGTGTGCGACATGATTGCTCGCAACGCAGATCTGCGCGACAAGGTGGAGCAACTCGTCGCCGAGCAGCGCAAAGCTAAAGAAGCGGGCGACATCGGCGCGATCGAGAAACATGGCGTGTTCACCGGGCGCTACGCGAAGAATCCGTATAACGGCGAAGCGGTTCCGGTGTGGGTCGCGAACTACATCCTGATGGACTACGGCACGGGCGCGATCATGAGCGTACCCGCGCACGATGAGCGCGATTACGAATTCGCGAAGAAGTACAAGCTGGAGATCCGGGTCGTGATTCTGCCGCTGTCCAACGAAGAAGAAACCATGGCGGAACCGCCGCTGCCCTTTACGACCATGGATGGAATGCTGGTGAACTCGGGCGAGTTCAGCCGGCTGAGCTGCGAGGACGCGATGAAAAAGATGTCGGCGCGCGCGGAAGAAAAGGGCTTTGGCAAAGCGACCATCACCTTCCGAATCAAAGACTGGGGCATCTCCCGACAACGCTATTGGGGCACGCCCATCCCGATGGTCTATTGCGAGAAGGATGGCGTGGTGCCGGTAGCGGAAAAAGACTTGCCCGTGATTTTGCCGGACAACGTGCCGATTACGCTAGCCGGTGGATCACCGCTGATGAATGTGCCGGAGTTCCTGAACACGACTTGTCCGAAATGTGGCGGCCTCGCCCGGCGCGAGACCGACACCATGGATACGTTCGTCGATTCGTCGTGGTATTTCTACCGCTACACCGACGCACACAATGACAAGGCGCCGTTCGACTCCGCCAAGATCGCGTACTGGTTCCCGATTGATCAATATATTGGCGGCGTGGAGCATGCCATTCTCCACCTTATTTATTCGCGCTTCTGGACGAAGTTCATGCGCGACATGGGCCTGGTAAAAAACGACGAGCCGATCGCGCGCCTGTTCACGCAGGGGATGGTGATCAAAGACGGCGCGAAGATGTCGAAGAGTTTCGGCAACGTTGTGTCGCCGGACGAGATGGTGGCGCGCTATGGCGCGGACGCGACGCGGCTATACAGCTTATTCGCGGCACCTCCGGATCGCGACCTTGACTGGCAGGAATCGGGAATCGAAGGCATTCAACGTTTTGTCGGCCGGGTTTACCGCTTCTATCTAAGAAGTCCCACGGTCGTATCTCCGACTCTCACCGTGGAGACGGGACTTGCCCCGCCTCCGCGTGCACAGTCTCAACCGTTGTCGCCCGAGGCGCGTGCGATTCAACGCAAGCTGCATCAGACAATCAAGCGCGTGAGCGATGACTTTCAGGGCCGCTGGCACTTCAACACCTGCATCGCGGCCATCATGGAACTGATGAACGACATTTATGGCGCCGAGGAGGCCCGCGCCGCCGGCGGAATCCCGGCTTCATTGATCGCGGAGGTGCAGCGCAACATCGCCCTGCTCCTGGCGCCCATGGCGCCGTATCTCGCTCATGAGTTGTGGGAGATGACCGGCGAGAAGAGCAGTCTGCTGAAGGCTCCATGGCCGAAATATGACCCCGCGCTGGCAGCCGAGGATGAGATCGAGATTCCTGTGCAGGTCAACGGGAAGCTGCGCAGCGTTGTAGTTATGTCAGCAGGCACGAGCGAGGATCAGATTAAACACGCAGCACTCGCTGATGAGAAGGTGCGTGCGGCGATCGCAGGCAAGCAGGTGGTCAGGGTCATTTTCGTGGCGGGAAAGGTGGTCAACATTGTGGCGCAATAACCACCGGGGCACAAAGGAATTCCCCAGCTTTGCGTCGATGGTGGTTCAAAGAAAAGCTACACGATGAAGGTGTACGAGCGAAACTTGGTTTTCTCTTGAGCCACTCAATCTGAGACGGTCATCCACCGTGGACTTCCGTCCCCGGGAAAGTAGCTCGAAACCCCCACGAACCGAGACGAACCGACGACCCCCGTTTACATGGCTCGACAATGCGCGTGCATTGCACTGTTCTGATCAGTGCGGCGAAGGAGTCATGCATGATCGTGTCCATGAAATCAGGTCTGGTACTCACTCTCTTGCTCGTCCTTGCCGCCGCGGTCAAAGCCCAAGAGAAACACACCGCTGAGGACATACTGCAGCGTCACCTGGATTCGATTGGGACTGCCGCCATCCGCTGGCCGCAAAAAGCCGAGTGGCGGAAGCAACCGCCTCATATCGGATCCTGTTAGGGGCTAATCCGGCGCATTACGATGGCAAGGCCGTGATCGTTTCGGAAGGCAACAAACTACAAATGCCGCTCAAGATCAACGCTCCACAATATACTGGCGAGCGTTTCAAAAGGTATGGCGACAGGACAAGTATCGAAGCAACGAATGTGAATCAGACTCGGTCGGAACTGGGAACTCGATTGGAAAGTGACGATAGCCCGATTCGCGAAGGCCTTATCGGCGGCGTTCTCACCACCGGCTGGCCTCTGTTCGACGTGGGCGCTCACAAAGGAAAAAGTCCAGTACATAGACACCGTAGCGCCGCTTTCAAGAAGAAATCCAGAGAGGCTGAACGGTCCCGACGCGAGGAGTGCACGCCTGGGACCAACGTGGTGGAAAATCGAGGAGCAATTCCGGAATTTCAAGACCGCGGACGGCATGACCCGGCCCGAACATTACAATTTGCGTTTTCAGCAGCAATCCCCGAGCGGATCTACGAATACAATCGCGTGGGATGTGATTGCCACGCGGGTGCTCAATAACATTTCGGTGGATGCCCGCAATTTCCAGATCCAGTAAAGCGGGCTTCGCCTTCCACACCCGTTCGACGGGGTGGTGTTTTCGCGGCGGCCACCTTTACACCAAGAGACCGAATCTGAGACACTCATCCGTGGAAACCCAATCCATCGTTGTCCTCGACTTCGGGGCACAATATTCGCAACTAATCGCCCGCCGCATCCGCGAACAGAAGCTTTTCTCGGTCGTCCTGCCCTTCAACGCCAGCCTGGAAGAAATTCGCAGCTACTCTCCGGTGGGCATCATTCTGTCGGGCGGACCGTCGTCGGTATACGACAAAGACGCGCCGCTGGCCGACAAGAGCGTCTTCGATCTCGGCATCCCCGTGCTCGGCATCTGCTACGGATTGCAGTTCATGGTGTACGCCTTAGGCGGAAAAGTTCGCCCAGCCGCGAAGCGCGAGTACGGCCATGCCAAAGTGGAGATCGAGCATTCCGACTCGCAACTTTTTCAGGGCCTGCCCAAGTTGCTCGCGGTCTGGATGTCGCATGGCGATGAGGCGGAAGAGCTGCCTCCGGGTTTCCGGCTGACGGCGAAGACTCCCAATGCCGTTGCCGCCATCGAAAACGCCGAGAGAAAGATGTGGGCCGTACAGTTTCATCCCGAAGTGCACCACACGCCTCTCGGTTCTGACATCCTGCGCAACTTCGCACTCAACATTTGCGGCGCTAACCCTTCCTGGACGCCGCAGCATTTTATTGACGCGACCGTGGCCCAGGTAAAACAGCTGGTTGGGAACGGCCGCGCGATCTGCGCCCTTTCCGGCGGCGTGGATTCTTCGGTAGCGGCGGTGCTGGTGGATCGGGCGATGCGCGACGCTTCCGGCAAATCGCGGCTAACGTGTGTGTTCGTCAACAACGGCGTGCTGCGCAAGAACGAGTTCGAAAAAGTTCAGCAAAATCTGCGCGACAACCTTGGCCTGCACCTGGTGGCAGTCGATGCCACCGATCGCTTCATGCAGAAACTGGCTGGTGTCATCGACCCGGAGACAAAGCGCAAAATCATCGGCAACGAGTTCATCGAAGTCTTTGACGACGAAGCGCGTCGCATCGAGAAAGAAGAAGGTGAAGTCGAATGGCTGGTGCAGGGGACGCTCTATCCTGACGTAATTGAATCGCGCTCGGTGCGCGGCCCGTCGCAGGTCATCAAGTCACATCACAACGTCGGCGGACTGCCTGAGAAGATGAAGCTCAAGTTGATCGAGCCGCTGAAAGACTTATTCAAAGATGAAGTCCGCCGCATCGGCCGCGATCTCGGCATGCCCGAAGATATTCTGCAGCGCCAGCCTTTCCCCGGGCCGGGTCTGGCGGTTCGCATTTTAGGTGAAGTAACAAAAGAACGCGCCGACCTTCTGCGCGAGTGCGATGAGATCGTAGTGGGCGAGATCAAGAAGGCTGGCCTATACCAGAAGATCTGGCAGTCGTTCGCCGTGCTCTTGCCGGTAATGTCGGTAGGTGTGATGGGCGACCAGCGAACTTATGCTTACACCTGCGCCGTCCGCGCCGTGCATTCTGAAGACGGCATGACGGCCGACTGGGTTCCGCTGCCGTATGAAGTGCTGAAGACGATTTCAAATCGGATCGTGAATGAGGTGCGCGGGGTAAACCGGGTGGTATATGACATTACCTCGAAGCCGCCGGGAACGATTGAGTGGGAGTAATGGAGCGACGGGCGCCCTCGCCCGTCCTACCGCGCCGCACTCACGGAGGGACAACCGCCGCCCTCGGCTGTCCGGGTTGAGATACCAAAAAGTCTGATGTCTGTCCAAAGACCCCTAAATTCGTCTCTCCGTGATCTCTTCCAATGCGTTGATGTGGCACATCAGCTTTCGCCTGTGCACTTCTGCCTTATACCAAGATCAACAACGACCCCAACAAGGGGCTGCGTTAACATCAGCAAACTGAAAAGCCGGGGCTTCCGTTGGCCACGCAGGTTGCAACTCTTGGGTGACTTTCACTTTCCATTCTTCGCCGAAAAGCTGGCATTCCACCGTCATGTCTGATTAGTGAAATCCCTCACGTTCCTTTTTCATCACATCGCACGGTGCCCACCATCACTGACACCATAGGCAAAGCGCGCATTTCTATCACCATCGCGGGAGCATCTTCCGACTAGCGAACGGCGACTCTTTAGAGAACCAGGAACTGAGAACTTGAAAAGAGAACTACGCGTCATTGATGATTTGCATCCCCGCGAACTACCATATCCTCATGCCCGTAGATATCGAAACTCCCGCATCTTCCTACACCAGCATTCGCGCCCCACGCGGCACCACGCTCTCCTGCAAAGGATGGCAGCAGGAAGCCGCCATGCGCATGCTCATGAACAATCTGGATGAGGACGTCGCCGAGCGCCCTCAGGATCTGGTCGTGTACGGCGGCACCGGCAAAGCGGCGCGCAATTGGGATTGCTACCACGCCATCGTCCGCTCGCTGAAGAATCTTGAGAACGACGAGACGCTCCTGGTGCAGTCAGGCAAACCGGTAGGCGTATTCAAGACGCACGAGTACGCGCCGCGTGTGCTGATCGCGAACTCGAATTTGGTAGGCCATTTTTCCAACTGGGAGAAATTCAATGAACTCGAGCGCGCCGGCCTGATGATGTACGGCCAGATGACGGCCGGATCATGGATTTACATCGGATCACAAGGAATTGTGCAGGGGACCTACGAAACCTTCAACGCCGCAGGCGACAAACATTTTGGCACCGGTCTGAGCGGAAACGATCTGAGCGGGAAGCTCATCGTCTCCGGCGGCATGGGCGGCATGGGGGGCGCGCAGCCGCTCGCGGCGACCATGACCGGGGCGGCGTTTCTTGGGATTGATGTCGATCCCGAGCGCATCAAGAAACGGCTTAAGACCGGCTACTGTGATTTTCTAGTGACCACGCTCGACGAAGCGCTGCGCATTTTGAAAAATGCCATCCGCAAAAAAGAAAACGTCTCGGTCGGACTGGTCGGCAATTGCGCGGACATCATTTCGGAACTCGCCGAACGCGGCGTAGTGCCCGACATTCTCACCGATCAGACTTCAGCACACGATCCGCTGAACGGATATGTGCCGAATGGCATGACGTTCGAAGCAGCGTTAGAACTACGCCAGCGCGATCCGCAGACTTATCAGGAGCGCTCGCTCGACGCCATGGCGAAGCACGTGGAAGGCATGCTGCGTCTTCAGAAGATGGGCTCCGTCACTTTCGACTACGGCAACAACATTCGAACGTTCGCGTTCCAGCGTGGCGTGAAGAACGCTTACGACTTCCCCGGATTCGTTCCGGAGTATATCCGCCCGCTTTTTTGCGAAGGTCGCGGGCCGTTTCGGTGGGCAGCGCTTTCGGGCGAAGCGTCGGACATCGCCGTAACCGACGATCTCGTGCTCGAACTTTTTCCTGAGAATCGCAGCTTGCGCCGTTGGATTGAACTTGCCCGCAAGCGCATCAAGTTTCAAGGACTGCCGGCGCGCATCTGCTGGCTGGGTTACGGGGAACGCGCGAAGTTCGGGCTCGCGATTAACCAGCTGGTGAAAAAAGGCACGATCAAGGCTCCCATCGTAATTGGACGCGATCACCTCGATTGCGGCTCGGTAGCTTCTCCGTTCCGCGAAACCGAAAGCATGAAAGATGGCTCGGACGCCGTAGCCGACTGGCCGCTGCTGAATGCGCTAGTGAATACAGCAGCGGGCGCATCGTGGGTTTCGATCCACAACGGCGGAGGCGTTGGCATTGGCTACTCTCTGCATGCCGGACAGGTCACGGTCGCCGACGGCACCGACATGATGGCGAACCGCATCGAGCGTGTGCTGACGACCGATCCAGGAATGGGCGTGATTCGCCACGTGGATGCGGGATATGACGAGGCGAAGGAGTTTGCGAAGAAGACGAACGTGAAGGTGCCGATGGGAAGTAGCTAGTGGTTGGTTCGTGCGGGGGCGGGCGCCCTCGCCCGTCCAAGCCGAGCACAGCCCGGGGCAGCCTTCCGGACAGCGGATTTCTCGTTCGAAATTCCAGCGTGTATATGGTCAATGCAGTATGGTAATTGCGTGAAGCCAAGGCCTTTGCTGTTGCGAAACATCGCTCAGCTTTTAACTCTAGCGTTGCGCTCAGCGGCAAACGGCCCGCGA
>Ga0210384_10002842_pt1 | contig 20618 bp, 16 predicted proteins | sample IncBWH2MmetaG_FD_160574 | JGI IMG/M metagenome (GOLD analysis project Ga0210384, IMG submission 160574) | Forest soil microbial communities from Barre Woods Harvard Forest LTER site, Petersham, Massachusetts, United States - Inc-BW-H-2-M | ecosystem: Environmental > Terrestrial > Soil >...
GATCGCCTTGGCGAACTTGCCGTTGTCCTGCTCGGGCGAGAAGATCTGGGCGCACATCATCGGCGACAGCGTCAGCGCGACGACACCCGAGACGAACACCGCGGCCGCCAGCGTGAACGCGAACTCCGTGAACAACGCGCCGGTCAGCCCGCCCTGGAAGCCGATGGGCACGTACACGGCGATCAGGACGACCGTCATCGCGATGATGGGGCTGCCCAGCTCGCGCGCGGCGATCAGCGCCGCCTGCAGCGGCGTCTTGTGCTCCTCCTTCATGTGGCGGTCGACGTTCTCCACCACGATGATGGCGTCGTCCACCACCAGCCCGATCGCCAGCACCAGCGCGAGCAGCGTGAGCAGGTTGATCGAGTAGCCCAGCATCAGCATGATGAAGAACGCGCCGATCAGCGACAGCGGCATCGCGACGAGCGGCACCAGCACCGCGCGGAACGTGCCCAGGAACAGGTAGATCACCACGGCCACGATCACCAGCGCCTCGACCAGCGTCTTGACCACTTCCTTGATGGACGTGTTGATGAAGTCGGTGGAGTCGTAGACGATCTCGCCGGTCACGCCGGTGGGCAACTGGTTCTTCAGGTCGGGGAACGCGTCGCGAACGCGCTTGGCCACGTCGAGGATGTTGGCCTCCGGCGCCACCTTGATGCCGATGAACACCGAGCGCACGCCGCTGAACGCGACGTTGAAGTCGTAGTTCTCGGAGCCCAGCGTGACGTTGGCCACGTCCTCCAGGCGCACGATGGAGTCGCCGCTCTGCTTGACGATCAGCTGCTTGAACTCGTCGAGCGAGTGCAGGTCGGTGCCCGCGGTCAGCGGCACGGTGACCATCTGGCCCTTGGACGAGCCCAGCGCCGCCAGGTAGTTGTTGGTGGTCAGTGCCACGCTCACGTCGGTGGCCGACAGGCCGTGCGCCGCCATCTTGTCGGCGTCGAGCCACGCGCGCAGGGCGAACTGGCGCGCGCCCAGCAGCTCGGCGGTCTGCACGCCGGTGATGGAGTCGAGCTTGGGCTTGACGACGCGCAGCAGGAAGTCGGTGACGTTGTTGGTGGGCAGGTCCTTGCTGTAGAAGCCCATGTACATCGCGTCGATCGTCTGCCCGGTGGCCACGGTCAGCACCGGCGCCTGCGCCTGCGCGGGCAGCTGGTTCTTGACCGAGTTCACCTGCGTGTTGATCTCGGTCAGCGCGCGGTTGGCGTCGTAGTTCAGGCGCAGCGTGGCGGTGATCGTGGAGACGCCGGCGGCGCTCGACGACGACAGGTAGTCGATGCCCTGGGCCTGCGCGATCGCGCCTTCCAGCGGCTGCGTGATGAAGCCCGCCACCGTGGCGGCATCGGCGCCGTAGTAGGTGGTGGAGATCGTGACGACCGAGTTCTGCGTCTTCGGGTACTGGTTGACCGGCAGGCTGAACAGCGAGCGCAGCCCCAGCACCACGATCAGCAGGCTGATGACGCCGGCCAGGACCGGGCGTCGGATGAAGAGGTCAGTGAACTTCATGGCGTGCGCCTCAATGTTCCTGCGGGGTGGGGTTGGGCGAGTTGGCCGGCAGCACGGAGTTGTCGATGACGATGGACGTTCCGTTCTTCAGCTTGACCTGTCCGGAGGTGACGACCTGCTGGCCTTCCTTGAGGCCCTTGAGGATGGCGACCTGGTCGCCGCGCGTCTCGCCGGTGATGACGAACGCCTGTTGCACGACGAGGCCCGAGCCCGACGCGGCCTTGGCGGGTGCCGCGGCCGATGCGCCGCTGGCCGCTTCGCGCGCCGCGGCGGCGGCCTCGTCGGCCGTCATCACGACGAACACGGTGGAGCCGTACGGGTTGTAGGTGATCGCGGTCTGCGGCAGCGTCAGGTAGTGCTTCTTGTCGCCCACCTCGACGGCCGCGTTGGCGAACATGCCCGGCAGCAGCTGGCGCTTCGGGTTGGCCAGCGTGGCCTCGACGACGACGTTGCGCGTGGTGGTGTCCACCTTCGGGCTGATGGCGGTGATCTTGCCCGGGAACAGCAGGCCGGCGAAGCCGTCGCTGGTGACGTTGACGACCTGGCCCACCTGCAGCGAGCCCACCTGCTTCTGCGGCAGGTTGAAGTCGACGTAGATCGGGTCGATGGTCTGCAGCGTGACGATCTTGTCGCCCGGGTTCACGTACTGGCCGGGGTTGACGGTGGTGATGCCCAGCTTGCCGGAGAACGGCGCGCGGATCGTCTTCTTGTCGATGATGGCCTGCTGCTGCGCGGCCAGCGCGCGCTTGCTCTTCAGGTCGGCCGCGTCGGCGTCGACCTGCGCCTGCGCGATGGCCTGCGCGTCGAACTGGGCCTTGTCGCGCTTGAGCACGGTGGCCGACAGGTCGGCGGCGGCCTCCAGCGCGGCGAGCTGCGCCTTGTCTGAATCGGCGTTCAGTTCGACGAGCACGTCGCCCTTGCGGACGTCCTGGCCCGACTTGAAATGGATCTCGCGCACCAGGCCCGCGATCTCGGTGGTGACGTCGACGCCGCGCACCGGCACGACGCTGCCGACGGCGGCCAGCGTGGGCTGCCAGTCCTGCGAGGACACCTTGGTGGCCGTCACCGTCTGCGGGTAGGGCTTGGGCGACGCGGCGATCAGCTTCTGGATGTGGAGGATGAATCCTCCCACCAGCAGCAGCACCACCACCAGGACACCGCCAATCATGATGAGCATCCGCTTCGTCATGTTCTCACTCCAGATTTCGTGTTCGTTTCGTTTCGCGGCCGGCCGCGCCCGATGGCGCCGGCCGGCAGCGGGAATAGGTTCAATGCGCCGCGGTCGGCGCGCTCGCGGCCGAGGCCACGGCGTCGGGGGCGTTCCACCAGCCGCCGCCCAGCGCCTGGAACAGCGCCGCGGTGTCGGTGAAGCGCGCCGCGCGCGCCTGCACCAGCGCCAGGCGCGTGGACAGGACCGTGCGTTGCGCGTCCAGCGACGCCAGGTAGCTCACCGCGCCCAGCTGGTACTGGCGCGCGACCAGCCCCAGCGACTCGTTGGCCAACCGGTCGGCCTCGGCGTTGGCGGTGACCGCGTCGGCATCGGTGTCGATCGCGCGCAGCGCGTTGGCCACGCCGAGGAACGCGTTGAGCACCGTGGACTGGTACTGCGCCTGCGCCGCGTCGTACGCCGCCACCGACGCGCGCTTCTTGGCCTGCAGCGCGCCGCCGTTGAAGATGGGCTGCACCAGGCCCGCGGCCAGGCTCCAGCCTGTGGTGCCGGTGTCGAACAGCTTGTCGATCTTGAAGCTCTGGCGGTTGACGCCGCCGCTGAGCGTGATCTGCGGATACAGCGCCGCAGTGGCCACGCCGATCTGCGCGCTCGCCTCGTGCAGCAGGGCCTCGCTCGCGCGCACGTCCGGACGCTGGCGCACGAGCGTGGCCGGCACGCTCAGCGGCAGCTCGCGCGGCAGCGTCAGCGTCTCGATGTCGAAGGTGGGCAGGCCGGCGTCGCCGGGAAGGCGGCCGGCCAGCACGGCCAGCTGGTGGCGCGTCTGCGCCAGCGCCTTCTCGAGCGCCGGGATCTGCGCCTGCGACTGGGCGATCAGGGTCTGTTGCTGCAGCGCGGCGGAGCGGGCGAGGGCGCCCAGCTGCACCTGCCTGGCGATGACCTCCAGCGACTTGCTCTCGTTGTCGACCACTTCGTGCGTCACCTTCAGCTGCGCGCGCAGCGAGGCCTCCTGGATCGCGGTGGCCACCACGCTGGAGGTCAGGCTGAGCCACGTGGCCTCGACCTGGAAGCGCTGGTAGTCGATGGCCGCGCGCACGCCTTCGAGTTCGCGGCGGTTGCCGCCGACGAGGTCCAGCGTGTAGGAGACGTCGAGCCCGGCCTGGAACAGGTTGGCGGTGTAGCCGGCGGGGATCTGCGCGGACTGGGCCAGCGCGTAACGCTGGCGGCCGGCGCTCAGCTGGCCGCTGACCGACGGGAACACCTTCGAGCCGTAGTCGGCGCGATAGTTTTCCTCGGCCTGGCGCAGCGTCGCCTGCGCGGCGACCACCGTGGGGCTGTGGGCCAGCGCGGACTGCACCAGCGCGTTGAGCGCCGGCGACTGGAACGCCTCCCACCAGGTGGCGGAGACGTCCTGGCCATCGACGAACCGCTGCGGCACGTAGGCCGGGCTGGCGCCGCTGGCGGCCATCGCCGGCAGCGCGGCCGGGGTGTACGGATGGCTCGCGTCGGCGACCGCGGGCGCGTCCGGCGTGTGGAAGTCGGGTCCGACGGCACATGCCGACAGGGCCAGGCCGACGGCGACGCTCATGGCGGTGGTGCGCCAGGGCGGGCGTCGGAGGATTTCGTAGATCATTCCTGCTCCTCGGTATTCAGGCGCGTCGCGTCCTTGAACCTGTCACGGCGCGACGATCAGCGGGGATGGTAGTCGGGTTTTCCCGCGCGAAAGCTATTCCCCTACGGAACTACTGCCTAAGCAATAATTGCCGGCGAGCCTTTTGAATCTGTGAACAACGGGCCGGCCCGATCGCATGTCATCAGTCGATGACGTTAACACGGGCTTAAAGCGTCGTGAAGGCGAAACCGGTCGAACGCCCTGATTCGGTCGGTGAATGACCGATAGCGCGTGACGGCCGGCAATCGAGGCCTGACCGGCAGCATGCGCCGGCTCGGCTTACCGGAGGCTTTCTAGTCCCGCGTGGCCTTGCGCCGGACGCAATCCAGGTATTGGTGGCCGTCCGGCGGCAGGCCGCTGCGCTGCGACCGCCAGATCATCTCGCCCAGGCAGTCCATCGCCTCGTGGTGCGCGTCGTGCAGCGACTGCCGGCGCGCGGCCAGCAGTTCCACGGCCTGGCGGATGCCGCTGGGCTGGTCGATGCTGCACTGCTCGCTGATCGTGAGGTGCATCGCCATGTGCAGGAACGGATTCGTGCGGCCGTCGTCCACGTCGAACACGGCGGCCAGCGCCGCGTCGACGTCGGCCAGGTCGGCGTGGTATTCCGGGTGCTCCGCGATCCACTGCGAGGCGAGTACCTGGATGGGCGACATCGGCGCCCCGCTGGCGGCGAGCGCGTGGGTCTCGCAGAAGAAGCGACGGACGTCGTGCTGGGACGGCTGGAACATGAGCGCGATTGTCGCAACAATCAGGATCTGGCGCCGGATTTGCCCGGGCGCGCGGGCGCGTCCAGCGGCGCGAACGTGATGCGCACCTTGAGGCCGACGCCGCCGGGGCCGTCGAGCAGTTCGGCGGTGGCGCCGTGGTGGCCCGCGATGTCGCGCACGATGGACAGGCCCAGGCCGCTGCCCGTGCCACCCGCGTTGCCGCGCTGGAAGCGTTCGAACGCGCGCTCGCGGTCTTCCGGCGGGATGCCCGGTCCGTTGTCTTCCACCTCGAGCATCGCGCACGTCCGACCCGGCGGCGCCGGGCCCGTGCGGATCGTGACGCGGGCGCCGTTGCCGGCGTAGTTGATGGCGTTGTCCAGCAGGTTGGCCAGCATCTCGCGCAGCAGGAAGCCGTGGCCTTCGACTCGCGCGGATTCCAGCTCGAAGCCGAGGTCGACGCCGGCGTCCACCGAGCGCGCCACCCATTCCTCGGCCGCCTCGCTGGCGATCTGCTTGAGGTCGAAGCGCTCCATCGACGAGTTGTGGCGGTCGTGCTCGGCGCGCGCCTGCGACAGCAGCTGGTTGGCCAGCCGCGCGGCGCGCGTGGTGGCGATGTGCAGGCGGCGCAGCAACTCCTCGAGCTGCGGCGGATGCGATTCCAGCAATGCGAGTTCGGTCTCCGTGCGCAGCACCGTCAGCGGCGTGCGCAACTGGTGCGCGGCGTCGGCGATGAAGGCCTTCTCGGCGGCGGATGCCGTGACGACGCGGGCGAACAGGCCGTTGAGCGCGCTGACCAGCGGCGCCACCTCGCGCGGGATGTCGGGCCGGATCACCGGACCGAGGTGCTCGGGCGAGCGCAGCTCGATGTCCTTGCTGAGGCTCTCCACGGGCTTGAGGCTGCGCGCGATCGCGAACCAGCCCAGCACGGCGAGCACCAGCGCCTCCACCACCATGGCCGACGTGGCGGCGGCGAGCACCTGCTGCGCCACGCCGTGGCGCTTGTTGAGCGTCTCCGACACCCGGGCCTCGCACAGGCCGGCGTCATGCCCGGGCGAGGCGGGCACGCAGGTCCAGCTGTGCAGCGCCACCCGCACGGGCTTGTCGTTGTAGGTGGCATCGAAGAAGCGCCAGTCCACGGGCGACGGCGGGCCGCCCAGCGTCGCCAGGGCGCCGTCGCCGGCCAGCACCTGGCCCGCCGGGGCCAGCGCCACCCAATGGACTTCGTCGAAGCGGTCGGCGCGCAGCGCGCTGTCCAGCTCGCGCGAGACCACCAGCGTCAGGGCGCCGTCGTCCAGGCGAACCAGGCGCTCCAGCGCCAGCGCGGTGCCGTCGAGGGCGTGGTCGAGCGAATCGAGCGCGGGCGCCAGCGCGAGCCGGTAGAACACGAAGGCCGTGCAGGGCACCAGCAGCGCCAGCGGCACCACCAGCCACAGCAGCAGCGTGCGCCGGATGCTGGGACGGGCGTGGGCCTGCAGCGGCCCGCGCGGGTCGCGTGCGGAAGAGACGGTGGCGGTCACGTGCGGAGTGCGCCGGGCGCTCGGGGAACGGGGCGCCAGTATCGCCCAGCCGGAGCGTGGGCCCGTCAGGCTTCTTCGAGCAGATACCCGAAGCCGCGGATCGTGCGGATCTTCAATCCGGCCGGCTCCAGCTTGGAGCGCAGGCGCGACACGTGGACCTCGATCGCGTTGTCGGAGGTGGTGCCGTCCCAGTTGGAGATGGCCGCGATGATCTGTTCCTTGGCCACGATCTTGCCGGTGCGGCTGAGCATGAACTGCAGGATGGACCATTCGCGGCCGGCCAGCGCCAGTTCCTGGTCGCCGATGTAGGCGCGGCGGGCCTCGAGATCCATGCGCAGGTTGCCCAGGCTCAGCACGCTGCCGCCGCGCGCCTGGTTGCGGCGCACCAGCGCGCGCGAGCGGGCCACCAGCTCGCTCAGCGCGAAGGGCTTGACGAGGTAGTCGTCGGCGCCGCTCTCCAGTCCGCGCACGCGGTCCTCGATGGCGTCGCGCGCGGTGAGCATCAGCACGGGCAGGTCGGAGCCCTGGGCGCGAACGCGGCGCAGGGTCTCGAAGCCGTCGATGCCGGCCAGGCCCACGTCCAGGATCAGCAGGTCGTACGGATCCTGGCGCACGGAGACGGCCACCGGTTCGCCGCGCTCGGTGCAATCGACCACCCAGCCCTGGGAGCGCAGCGCGCGCGCGGTGGAATCGGACAACAGGGGATCGTCTTCAACGAGAAGGATTCGCACGGGCTGCACTCCGAAAGGAGCGATGGGGGATTTGGGTCTGTGGATCATCGAAGGGCAGCCTCAGGCGTCGCTGAACGATACCTGAGGTCAAGCTTTCGAGCCAGGGGCGCTCACGGCTCGGGCGTGCCGTTCTTCTGGGCCGCGCGCTCGTCGAAGGATTCGTCGCCGGCCTGCGTGAGGTCCCAGGTCTTGGGAACCGGCGGCCGGTCGAGCCGCTCCTGCGCAAACAGCTGCTCCAGCTGCTGGCGTCCGGCCCGCGCCAGCGAGATCAGCTTGGACTCGTCGCGGAAGTGCGGCGCCAGCGCGTGCAGCTGCTCCACCGAGTGGCGGCGGAAGCGCATGGCGAGCGTGCGGGCCCGGTGCGGCTCGTAGCCCATCAGCTCCAGCACGCTGCGGGCGCTCATCAGCGAGGAGTCCAGCGTCTCGCGCTCGATGAACTTCACGCCGCGCTCGTTGAGCTGGTACCAGTGCTGCACGTTGCGGGCGCGCGCCACGATGGCCAGGTTGGGGAAGTTCTCGCGCGCGATGTCCACCAGCTCCAGGCTGGGCTCGATGCCGTCGACCGCCACCACCAGCACGCGGGCCTTCGCGGCGCCGGCCACGCGCAGCAGGTCCAGCCGCGTCGCGTCGCCGTAGTGCACGCGAAAGCCGAAGCGGCGCAGGGCCTCGATGGCCTCGGCATCGTGCTCCAGCACCGTGGCCTGGATGCCGTTGGCGTGGAGCAGGCGCGCGATGATCTGGCCGTAGCGGCCGAAGCCCGCGATGATCACCGGCGCATCCTGCGGCTCGGCGATCTCCGACAGCGGCGGCCGCGGGCTGAACCGGGCCAGCATCGGCAGCCACCAGCGGTCGGCCGCGAGGATCATCAGCGGCGTCAGCAGCATCGACAGCGTGATCGCGGCGGTGAGCACGCCGGCCTCCGAGTCGTCGATCACCTGCTGGCCGCGCGCCGCCTGCAGCACGACGAAGCCGAACTCGCCGCCCTGCGCGAGCAGCAGCGTGAAGACGGCCCGCTCCAGGCGCGGCACCGGGATGCCGATCTCCATGCCCCACAGCACCAGCGTCTTCACCGCCAGGAAGCCGACGACGATCGCGGCGACCTCCAGCGGGTGGTGCAGCACCACCCCGAGGTCGATGCCCATGCCCACCGCGATGAAGAACAGTCCCAGCAGCAGGCCCTTGAACGGCTCGATGTCGGTCTCGAGCTCGCGCCGGTACTCGCTCTCGGCCAGCAGCACGCCGGCGAGGAAGGCGCCGAGCGCCATCGATAGCCCCACGGCCTGCATCAGCGCCGCGGTGCCCACGACCAGGCCCAGCGCCGCGGCGGTGAAGATCTCGGGCGTCTGGCTGCGCGCGATGAAGCGCAGCGCGGGCCGGATCGCCAGCCGGCCGCCCAGCACGATCACCGCGATCATGCCGAACGCGCGCGCCGCGGCGATGAGCGGGTGGCCGGCGTCCGCGCCGGCGACGCGCTCGGGCGCCATCAGCGGGATCAGCGCGAGCAGCGGGATCGCGGCGATGTCCTGGAACAGCGAGACGCTCAGGACGTTCTGGCCGCTCGTGGTCTGCAGGATGTTGCGCTCGTTGAGCGTGGCCAGGCCGATCGCCGTCGACGACATCGCCAGCGCCGCGCCCGCCACCAGCGCCAGGCGCCAGCCGTCCGGCCAGAAGCCCATGCAGGCCCAGCCGATCAGCGCGATCAGCGCCAGGCTGCCCAGCAGCTGCACGCTGCCCCAGCCGAAGATCGGCCGGCGCATCGCCCACAGCCGCTTGGGCTCCAGTTCCAGGCCGATCAGGAACAGCATCAGCACGACGCCGAACTCGGCCAGGTCGACGATCTGCGACGGGTCGGTCACCAGGCGCAGGCCCCACGGGCCGATGGCGAAGCCGGCGGCGAGGTAGCCGATGATGGCGCCCACGCCGAGCCGGCGCGCGAGCGGCACCGCGATGACGGCCGCGGCCAGGTAGGTGAGGGCGAGGGTGAGCCAGTGGCTGTGGGACATCGTGGCGAGGCTCTTCAATCGTCGGTGGTCACGCGGCGCTCGTCGGCGGCCACGTCGGGTTGCGCGGGCGCCCCGTTGGCGCGCGCCTCGTCCGCGAGCGCCTGCAGGCGCAACGCGAACGCGTGGGCGTGGGCGTGCAGCTCGTGCGCCTCGGCGCGGTGCGCGCCGTGGAACACCAGCGGGTCGAGGAAGCGCATGCCCACCATCTGCGCCGTCTGCCGGTAGGGCGGCAGGAAGCGCTCGAACGGGGCCTCCGCGCCGCCCTGTTGGCGGTACGAGGCCTCCACGCCGCCGGTGGACACCACCAGCCACAGGCACTTGCCCACCAGCGCCCGGCCGCCCGGACCGTAGGCCCAGCGGAACGCCAGCACGTCGTCCATCCACAGCTTCATCAGCGCGGGCATCGAGTACCACTGCACCGGGTGCAGCCACACCACCGCGCGCGCCGCGGCCAGCGCGGCCTGCTCGGCCTCGATGTCGATCACGTAGTCGGGGTAGAGCGCGTAGAGGTCGCGCACCTCCACGTCGGCGGACGGCAGCAGCCGCGCCTGGGCGGCGAGCGCGCGGTTGACGCGCGATCGCGCGATGTCGGGGTGGGCGACCAGCACCAGAACGTCTGCCATGCGGCCCATTGTGGCGGGTTCGGTAACATCGGGGCGTCCCGGCGGGCTGGAACAACACCGGAGAGCGCATCCCATGTCGGTCATCGTCGTTGCAAATCCCAAGGGGGGAGTCGGCAAGAGCACGCTCGCCACCCAGATCTCGGGCTATCTCGCCTCGCAGGGCAAGGTGGTCACGCTGGGCGACCTCGACCGCCAGCAGTCCTCGCGCCAGTGGCTGGACATCCGGCCCGCGAACCTGCCGCGCATCCTGCCGTGGGACATTTCGCGCGACGCCATCGCCCGGCCCGCCAAGGGCGCCACCGACGCCGTCATCGACACGCCGGCGGGCCTGCACGGCGGCCGCCTCGACGCCGCGATGAAGGTGGCCGACCTGGTGGTCGTGCCGCTGCAGCCCAGCCTGTTCGACATGCAGGCCACCCACGCCTTCGTCCATGAGCTGCGCGAGCACAAGCGCGCCGGCCGCGTGCGCATCGGCCTCGTGGGCATGCGCGTGAAGGAGCACACCCTCTCCCAGGAGCGCTTCCAGGAGTTCGTCGCCGCCCTCGGCATCCCGCTCGTCGCCTCGCTGCGCGACACGCAGAACTACGTGCACCTGGCCGCGCACGGCCTGACCCTGTTCGACGTCGCGCCCGGCAAGGTCGAGCGCGACCTGGCCCAGTTCGAGCCGCTCGCGCGCTGGCTCGCGATGCCGCTCAAGGCGGTGCCGCTGGAATGAGGACGTTCGCCCGCCTCGCCGACCTGGCCGCGCTGGTGGACCAGGAGATCGGCACCAGCGACTGGGTCGTCGTCGACCAGGCCGGCATAGCCGAGTTCGCCCGTGCCACCGGCGACGAGCAGTGGATCCACGTCGACCCGGCGCGCGCCGCGGCCGGCCCGTTCGGCACGACGGTGGCGCACGGCTTCCTGACGCTGTCGCTGCTGCCGCGGCTGGCGGCGGGTGCGTTCCGCATCGAGGACGTGCGCATGGGCCTCAACTACGGCCTCGACCGGGTGCGCTTTCCCGCGCCGGTGCCCGTGGGCAGCCGGCTGCGCGGCGTGTGCGTGCTGCGCCGCTTCGAGGCGATCGCCGGCGGCGCGCAGCTGACGCTGGCGGTCACCGTCGAACGCGAAGGCGGCGCGAAGCCGGCCTGCGTGGCGGAGTGGGTCACGCGGCACCTGACCTGAGCTTGCCGTCCGTGTGTCGGCCTCGACACACGCGGCACCGGAAGCGCTTGCTGGACAGTCGTTTTCCCTGCCCCCCCCATCGGGGGGGCGGCAGTGCCGGTGCAACCCGATACGATCTTGGTGGGGAGCATGTTGTCCCGCATTGGAGGGCGATGCGGGAACACTAAAACGACAGTCGGAGCGAGTTTCCATGAAGGTGTTGCTGGTCGATGACCACCCGTTGATCCTGTCGGCGCTGCAGGCCATGATCCAGGAGCTGGATCCGGACGTGAGGGTCACGGCCGTCGGCAGCGCCGCGGCGGCACGTTCGGCGCTGGCGGCGGATGCGAATTTCGACCTCGTCCTGCTGGACCTGCAGCTCGGCGACGCCAGCGGCTTCGACGTGCTCGTGGAGATGCGCAAGGCCCATCCCGCGCTGCCGGTGGTGGTCATCTCGGCCTCCGACCGCGCCAGCGACGTCATCCAGGCGATCGACCTCGGCGCGATGGGCTTCGTGCCCAAGCGCGCCACCAACGACACGCTGGTCGACGCGCTGCGCCTGGTGATGGCCGGCGGCATCTACGTGCCTGCCATGCACCTCGGCGGCTCGCAGGGCCCGGCCAGCCGAGCCCCCGCGCCGGCCATCCCGGCCGCCGAGACGGCCACCTACCAGGTCACGCCCTCGTTCGAGGAACTGGGCCTCACGCCGCGCCAGGCCGACGTGCTCACGCAACTGCTCCAGGGCAAGCCCAACAAGGAAATCGCGCGCCGCCTCGGCCTGTCGGTGGAGACGGTGAAGGATCACGTGCAGGCGGTGCTGCGCGCGCTGGGCGTCAGCTCGCGCACGCAGGCCGTGCTGGCGGTCAGCCAGATGACCCAGCAGCGCCTCGAGCGCCGCGCGGTCCCTCGGTAATGTCGGCCCCCACGCTCCTCCGTCGCTGCCCCCCGAGGGGGAGCTCGGTTCGGCTCGGATGTGATCCTCGCTTCCCGATAGCTTGGGTGGGCCTGCGGCCGGCCGAATACCGACCCGGCTGACGCGACCGCTTCGGCATGCGCGTCGCGATCATCTCCGTCTTCGTCGACTACCACCGGCGCGGCGCCCACCACCGCGGCGTCCTGCAGCCGCAGGTCGGTCCGCTGATCGCCGCGCTGCTGCCCGATTCGGCCGACGTCGACATCGTCAACGACACCTGGACCGACCCCGACTGGACGAAGTCCTACGACCTCGTCTTCCTGTCGTGCATGCACGCCGAGTTCGACCGCGCGCGCCAGATCGCGCACTACTTCAGGAAGCGCGGCGCTCAGGTGGCGATCGGCGGCTCGATGGCGTCGATGTATCCGCACCTGTGTGCGCCCTGGTTCGACGCCGTGGTGGTGGGCGACCCGGAGGACACGGTGCCGCATGTCTACGAGGACGCGTCGCGCCGCCAACTGCAGCGCCTGTACCGCTCGGGTGGCGACGCGTCGGCGCGCGCGCCCACGCCGCTGGTGCACCGCGTGGCCGACCAGCAGATCTTCCCGCTGGCGCTGGAGGTCACGCGCGGCTGCCCCTACACCTGCGACTTCTGCGTGCTCACCGGCATGGGCACGCGCTTCGACACGCGGCCGGTGGCGCGCGTGGAGCACGACCTGGTCACGCTGCGCGAGGCGCTCAAGGGCCGCGTCACCGGCCCGCTGAAGAACAAGCGCCGCCGCATGGCGATGTTCTACGACAACAACATCGGCGGCAACCTCGGCTACCTGCGCCAGCTGTGCGATCTCATGGAGCGGCTGGGCCTGGAATGGGCCAGCTCGGTCACGTTCAACGTGCTCACCAACAAGGCGCTGCTGCAGCGCATGTTCGACAGCGGCTGCCGCGCGCTGTACGTGGGCCTGGAGACCTTCAACCCGGCCGCGCTCGACGACTTCAACAAGCCGCAGAACCGCCTGCCGCTGATCAGGCGCGCGCTCGACGACGCCCGCGACGTGGGCATCCTCGTGACCGCCGGCATGATCCTCAGCCCGCAGCACGACGACATCGCCTACATCCGCTCGCTGCCGCGGCGCCTGCGCGAGAGCGGGCTGCACATCCCCACCTTCCTCGCGTTCGAGACGCCGTTCCCGGGCACGCCGTACTTCCACCGGCTCGCGGCGCAGAACGCCGCGGCGCTGGCCCGCGGAGAGCGCGCGCTGTTCCTGCCGGACGCGCTGCTGCGCGACTTCACCTCGTACACGCTGGTGGTGGAGCCCGCGCACGCCCCGGCGCAGGACTACGTGGCCGCCTACCAGGACACGCTGGACGAGATCTACGCGCCGCGCCGCAAGCTGGCCAAGCTGATGCACGACCTGCCGGCGTTCGCGAGGCGCCGCGCCTGGACCAGCGCCTTGCTGGACATCGGCGACACGCTCACCGGCGGCCTGCCGCGCGCCAGGGGCCGCACCTACCTCGCGGGCACCGACCTCGCGCCGCCCGAGCGCGTGCCGCTCGCCGAGGCCGACTTCCGGGACGAGGCCGAGGCGGCCAGCCTGTTGCTGCCCACCGCCGTCACCGACGGGCGCGGCCGCCTGTTGCCACAATGGGCGCCCCTGGACGAGTCCCTGCGACCCGTCGCTCCTCCCCGCAAGAAGAAGCCGGTCGTGGTGTCATGAAGCGCGAAGATTCTCCCCCGTCGTCCATCCTCAACCTGCCCGCCGAGGGCAACTCCGAGCTGCGCGCCTACGACCGCGCCTCGGGCCAGCCCAACGACAACACGCTGCCGCCGTTCGCGGGCGAGGACGTCGACCTGACGGTGGGCCAGGTCGACCCGCTCATCGACCAGGTGGACAACCTGCACGCGTTCGCGCGCACCGGCCTGGTGGGCAACACGGTGGGCGCCGGCGTCATCGTCGCGCTGTACGGCCACGTGGTGCCGTTGCTCACGATGATCGTGTGGGCGATCCTGTTCGGCGCGGCGCTGGTGCTGCGCGCCGTGCTCACCGTCACCTACCTGCGGCGCTGGCGCGGCTCGTCGGCGCTGCTGCGCAGCTGGCGCAACCGCTACCTCACCGGCGTGCTGGCCACCGGCGCGATGTGGGGCATCTCGGCGTGGCTGTTCTATCCGTACGGCGGCAACCTGGAGCGCATCGCGCTGCTGCTCACCGTCTACAGCTTCTGCATCTCCGCGGTGCCGGCGCTGGCCACGCAGTTCGGCGCGTTCGTCACGTTCGTCGCGTTCACCTTCGTTCCGATGATCCTGCGCATCGCGCTGCTGCCCGACCGCGACGGGTGGACGCTGGCGGCCATCCTGTTCCTGATCTTCGGCATCACCGTGATGCTGGGCCGCGGCTACCAGCGCTCGTTCTCCCGCGTGGTGGCGCTGAAGCAGCGCGGCCTGCAGCTGCTCGCGCAACTGCAGGTGGAGAAGGTTGCCGCCGACCAGGCGCGCCGCGAGGCCGAGACGGCCAACCGCGCCAAGACCCAGTTCTTCGCCGCCGCCAGCCACGACCTGCGCCAGCCGCTGCACGCGCTGGGCCTGTTCGCCGAGGCGCTGCGCCACCGCATCGGCACCGACGCCGAGGTGGCGCACCTGGTCAACAGCATCAACAGCTCCGTCGACGCGCTGGAGGGCCTGTTCTCCGAGCTGCTGGACATCACCAAGATCGACACCGGCGGCGTGGAGGCGCATCCCGAGAACTTCTCCGCCGAGGCGATGTTCGCGCGCCTGAAGCTGCACTACGAGCCCACCGCGTTCGAGAAGGGCCTGGCGCTGCGCTTCCACGGCGCGAAGCACTTCGGCTATGCCGACCCGCTGCTGCTCGACCGCGTGGTGCGCAACCTGCTGTCCAACGCCATCCGCTATACCAACGACGGGGGTGTCGTGGTGGCGGCGCGCCAGCGCGGCGACAAGCTGCGCTTCGAGGTCTGGGATACGGGCCTAGGTATCCGGCCGCATGAGCAGGAACGCATCTTCGAGGAGTTCTACCAGGTCTCCCACGACGCGCCGCCGCTCGATCCGACGCAGCGCAAGGGCCTGGGCCTGGGCCTGGCCATCGTGCGCCGGCTGGCCCGCGTGCTCGACGCGCCGCTGCGCATGCGCTCGGTGCCCGGCCGCGGCACCATGTTCTCGGTCGAGATCCCGCTGGGCCAGCGGCCCAAGCCCACCGAGCCGTCGCTGCCGCGCGGCTCGTCGCTTGGCCTCACGCTGGATCGCCGCCTCATCGTCATCGTCGAGGACGACCCCGCGGTGCTGGGCGGCCTGCAGGTGCTGCTCAAGAGCTGGGGCGCCGACGTCGTCGCGTTCGACTCCTTCGCCGCGGCCACCGAATGGTCCGGCGCGGCCGCCGCTCGCAAGATGATCAGGCCCGACCTGCTGATCGTCGACTTCCGCCTCGAGAGCGGCCACACGGGCCTGGAGGTGATCGAGGCGATGCGCGCCGCGTTCGGCAGCGCGCTGCCGGCGGTGATCGTCACCGGCAGCCTGATGTCCAACCAGGAAGGCGAGGCGCACGCGCACGACTTCCACCTGCTGCTCAAGCCCGTCGTCCCCACCAAGCTGCGCGCGATGATCGCGTTCAAGCTCGGCCAGCGCTGAGGCCCCCGCCTGATGACCACGGTACCCGACACGACCCCCCGTGCCCTGCGCATCGACGGGCCCCTGTCGGCGCGCGCCGTGCTCGATCACTTCAACGAGAAGGGCCGCGGCCTGCTGGGGCCCGGCCAGGAGGACGCGGCGGTGCGCATCGCGCAACTGCTGGCGCACGAGGCCGACCTCAGCGCCGCCTGGGGCGGCCTGCCCGGCACCGACCATCCGCGCCACTGGCAGCAGGCCACCGGCGACGAGGCCCCGATGAGCGATGCCCGCTCCGAGCATCGCCGCCTCGACGTCCACCTGGCGCAGTGGTGGGCGCTGCCGCTGGCCGTGCGCGACCGCCAGCCGCACCGCGTGACCCTGCCGATGGGCATCACGCGCGACGCGCTCGTCGCCCTGGTCCGCCGCCACATGCCCGGCGCCTGGTGGAACAGCACCGTGAGCGTGACACTCGACGTGGAGACGCGCGTGTACTGGGGCGCGCGCGGCGCGGTGCACCCGCACGCGGCCGCGCGTCACGCGTGCGCGCATCGCGGCGACGCGGGCAGCCCGTCGCTGAAGCTGATGACGCTGCACGCCGGCCGTGCGGTGGAGATGGCGATGCCGGAGCGCCTGGCCGATCCCGACGTGGTGCTGCGGGTGCATCCGGGCGTGGGCTGGCTGGTGGCCGTGCCCGTGCTGCGCTTCGAGCGCGAGCTCACTCGCAGCGAACGCCTGCAGCGCAAGATCGTGCGCTGGTGGCACGACGCGCTGGGACGCATCGGCAGGCCATCGCAGCGCGATCGCGATCCCACCTTCGAGGCGCGCCTGAAGGCCGACGAGGCCTGGTGGGCCGATCAGCTGGGCGTGCCGGCGGCGCCGGCGCGCGACATCGAGCGCGACGCCGGCATCGGCGCGTCGCTGCGCCCGGCCAGCCGCATCGCCACGCAAGGCGCGTCGCAGCGCACGCAGGCGCAGGTGATCGTGATCCACGGCGGGCTGAGTTCCGCGCGCAGCGGCTTCGAGGCCGCGCTCAACACCAAGGCGCGCGCGGTCGCCAAGGCCATCGAGGCCGGGCAGCCCGTCTCGCCGGGCCCGATCGAGATCAAGATGGCCCTGGGCCGCGCCGAGGCGCCGGCCAGCCCGATCCAGCGCGAGCTGTCGCTGGCCGCCACCGCCGCCGCCTTCGACACCGCGGCGCTGTCCAGCGCGCCGCCGCCGGCGCCCAGCCCGGCGCACGTGTGGCCCGGGCTGCCCACGCTCGACGAACGCGCCACCTGGCGCTTCGAGCACGACACCTTCCTGCGCATCGCCCGGAACGTGGCGCACCTCGTGGCCGCGGTGCGCAGGCAGTGCATCGCCGGCAGCCCGCCCGGTGCACGCAAGCACGTGGTGCTGATCGCGCACTCGCGCGGCGGCAACGTCGCGCGCTTCGGCCTGGTGGCCCTGCGCAAGGCCTTCGGCAAGCAGGGCTGGACTTTCGCGGCCGTCACGCTGGGCAGCCCGCACCTGGGCACCCACGTGTTCGAGCGCGTGGGCCACCGCTGGCACGGGCTGGCGGCGGCAGTCGGCGGCCTGCGCCACCTGGGCGCGCCGTGGATGAGCCGCGATACGCTGGCCGAGCTGGTCAACCTCGAGCGCGGCCTCGCCTACGACGTGCCGCCCGGCTTCCACGACGTGGAGCCCGCCGGCGTCGACCGCATGATGCGCGGCCGTCCGGCCACCGAGCTGCCCGACCACATGTGGCTGGTCGGATCGCACTGGGGCCCGGGCTCCGGCGTGGACGAGCGCACCTGGGACTGGCTGTTCGAGGACGTGATGGGCGCGGAGGAAGAGGGCGACGGCCTCGTGCGGCGCTTGTCGGCGCTCGGTGGCCGCCCGGCCGAGAACGACGTCCTGCGCGCGACACCCGCGCGCTGCCCGGCGCAGTTCGACGCCTCGCCGGTGTTCCACACGCACTACCTCGTGCACGAGGAGACGCGCGCGCAGGTCGCCCGCATGCTGGCGAGCGCGCTCACGGCTTGAGCGTCTCGTCGCGCAGCCACGCGGCGAACGTGCGCATCGCCTCGCTCTCGGGCCGCGACTTCAGGCGCGTGAGCCAGTAGCGCCCCAGCGTCACGCCGATGTCGAAGGGCTGCACCAGGCGTTCGCTGCGCAGCGCCTCGCCGAACAGCGCGGTGGGCAGCAGCGCCACGCCGGCGCCCTGGGCCGCGGCGTCGGCCATCGTGATCGACGAGTCGAAGATCGTGCCGCGCACCAGCGGCGGCGCCACGCGCGCCGCGGCGAACCAGCGCGCCCACTCGTCGGCGCGGTAGGAGCGCAGCAGCGTCTCGCGCGCGAGGTCGGCGGGCGCGCGCAGGCGGCGCGCGATGGCCGGCGCGCACACCGGCGAAAGCGGCGGCGCGATCAGTGGCGTGGCCTCGGTGCCGTGCCACGCGCCGTCGCCGAAGCGGATGGCCCAGTCCAGCCCTTCCGCGGCGAGGTCGACGCGGTTGTTGTTGGTGAGCAGGCGCAGGTCGATGGCCGGATGCGCGCGCTGGAACGCCGGCAGCCGCGGCAGCAGCCAGCCCACGGCGAAGGTGCCCACCACGGCCACCGTGACCACCTGCCGGTGCAGGCCGCCCTCGAACTGCTCCAGCACCGCGTGCATGCGCTCGAAGCTGTCGGACAGCAGCGGCAGCAGCGCCTGGCCCTCGTCGGTGAGCGCGAGGCCGCGCGGCAGGCGGCGGAACAGCGGCGTGCCCAGGCGCGCCTCCAGGTTCTTCACCTGCGCGCTGACGGCGTTCTGGGTCACGTGCAGCTCCAGCGCGGCGCGCGTGAAACTGAGGTGGCGCGCCGAGGCCTCGAAGGCGCGCATCGCATTCAGGGGAAGTTGCATGCCACAGATTATCTGGGGTCTGGGGCCGGAAATGAGTGTTTGATGCGCCTCGCGACGCTGGCTATCGTGCGGCCTGTCGAATCTTTTCCGAGGAGAATCAGAATCATGGATAGAAGGCAATTCGGGCGCGGCGCGGTCGCGCTGGCCGGGGCGTGGCCGGTCGCGCGGGCGCTGGCCTGGAGCGAATCCACTCAGAAAAATTTGGGTCAGGCCGAGGCGACGCGATGGCGCGCCATCGAGGCCTCGGTGGCCGGCCGGCTCGGGGTCGCGGTGCTGGACACGGCCACCGGCGCGCTCGCCGGCCACCGCCTCGACGAGCGCTTCCCGATGTGCAGCACGTTCAAGGTGCTCGCCGCGGCGCTGGTGCTGGCCCGCGTCGACGCCGGCCAGGAGCGGCTGGATCGCCGCGTGGCCATCGCGCCGGCCGACCTCCTGGAATGGGCGCCGGTCACCGGCAAGCACGTGGGCAGTGGCATGAGCGTGGCCGAGCTGTGCGAGGCGGCGATCACCGCCAGCGACAACACCGCCGCCAACCTGCTGCTGGCCGGCGTCGGCGGGCCCGCCGCGGTGACCGCCTTCCTGCGCCGCAACGGCGACGGGACGACCCGGCTGGATCGCACGGAGCCGACGCTCAACGAGGCGACGCCCGGCGACCCGCGCGACACCTCCACGCCGCGCGCGATGGCCGGGACGCTGCGCACGCTGGCGCTCGGCGGCGCGCTGTCGGAGGCGAGTCGAGCGCGGCTGGTGCAGTGGATGACCGGCACGACCACCGGCGCGAAGCGGCTGCGCGCCGGCGTGCCGTCAGACTGGCGCGTTGCCGACAAGACCGGCACCGGCCGCCTCGGCACGACCAACGACGTCGGCCTGCTGTGGCCGCCGCGGCGCGCGCCGCTGGTGGTGGTGAGCTACCTGACCGAATGCAAGGCGCCGGCGGACGCGCGCGAGGCGGCCCTGGCCAGCGTGGCGCGCGCCGTCGCCGGAAGCGGCTGGACGCCGGCCTCCTAAGGCTGCGCGGCGTCGTCCTCGTGCGGGCGCACCTCCGCGCGCGCGAACCACGCGCCCGCGAGCGCCAGGATCGCGCCGAACGCCACCGGCCAGCTCCAGCTCCAGCCCACGCCCCAGAACGGCAGGGCCAGCGCGAAGCCGGCGGCCGCCGCGATGAACAGCGCGCGCCCGCGGCCCGGGCGCAGCGCCAGCATCGCCGCGCCGGCGTACAGGCACAGCGAGGCGGGCACGGACAGGCTCGCGGCGATCCTGTACGCGTCGTCGCCGCGCGCGAGCGCCGCGTACTTGCCCAGGAAGGTGGAGGCCGCGAGCAGCTGCGCCACGATCAGCGTGACGATCACGAAGCGCGGCGACAGCGGCGTGCGCGGCGGATCGTCGGTGCCGGGTGCGTCGGCGTCCACCGTCTCGACGACGCTCAGCTCGCGGTACGGCGGATGCAGGTCGTGCGGCGCGCGTTCAACTGGGATGAATTCGTGGTCGCCCGCATCCTCGTCGCGGCTGGTCGAGCCCACGAGGCGCAGCGGCGGTCGCGGCGAGTTCATTGCAAAGGCGTGTAGGCGAGCCGCACGTAGATCGGCGCGAACGCCTCGGCCTGCGTCACCTCGAGCAGGTGCTCGCGCGAGAGCTCCAGCATCGCGATGAAGGTCACCACCAGCACGGTGGGGCTCGTCGCGGTGTCGAACAGCTCCTGGAACTCGACGTAGCGCACGCCCTGCAGGCGGCGCAGCATCTTGGTCATGTACTCGCGCACCGACAGCTGTTCGCGCGAGATGTGGTGGTGCTGGTTCAGCTTGGCGCGCTTGAGGATGTCGGCCCAGGCCTCGCGCAGGTCGGCCAGGCTCACGTCGGGGAACACCGTGACGTTGGACTGCTCCATGGTCACCTGCGCGCGCAGGAAGTCGCGCCCGATCACCGGCAGCGCGTCGAGCTGCGCGGCGGCCAGCTTCATCTGCTCGTACTCCAGCAGGCGGCGCACGAGCTCGGCCCGCGGATCCTCCGGCTCGGCACCGTCGGCCGTCGGCTTGGGCGGCAGCAGCATGCGCGACTTGATCTCGATCAGCATCGCGGCCATCAGCAGGTACTCGCTGGCCAGCTCGAGGTTGTGCGCGCGGATCTGGTCGACGTAATCGAGG
>Ga0210384_10002845_pt1 | contig 20607 bp, 14 predicted proteins | sample IncBWH2MmetaG_FD_160574 | JGI IMG/M metagenome (GOLD analysis project Ga0210384, IMG submission 160574) | Forest soil microbial communities from Barre Woods Harvard Forest LTER site, Petersham, Massachusetts, United States - Inc-BW-H-2-M | ecosystem: Environmental > Terrestrial > Soil >...
TCTGTCAGCGCCTGGCCATCGTCGATCATGGCCGCATCATCGCGCTGGGCACGCCCACCGAGCTGAAGGCTTCCGTGCCGGGCGGTTACCTGGTGCGCGTCCGTTTCGGGCGGCATTCGCCGGATTTGTTCGAGCGCCTCCAAGCACTGTCTGGCGTCCGCGAAGTGCGGGCCGCGGAAAACAGCGGAGCCGATCTGTACGCCGACCGCGGAGGTTCGCTTGTCTCGGAGGTCGCCAATCTCGCGCTGGCCGCGAACATCGCGTTGTGCGACGTGCACATCTCCGAACCCAGCCTTGAGAATCTCTTTCTGCACCACACGGGCAGGAGCTTGCGCGAATGAACTACAAAGCTTTCATGGCCATGCTCGCTCGCGACGCGCGCGTAGCGCGCCGCAACATCGTGGCCCTGCTGTTCCAGACGTTTTTGCAGCCGTTGATGTTCGTGTTTATTTTCGGCCGCGTGATGGTGGGCAGCGGCTATATGCCTCCTTCTTACAAGAGCCTGCTGCTTCCGGGCATCATGGCGCTCAGCATGGTGGGCACAGGTATTTGGGCCGTGGCCATGCCGCTCATCGGAGAGTTTCAGTTCACGCGTGAAATCGAAGACCGCTTGCTCGCACCGATGGATATATCCTGGGTGGCCATTGAAAAAGTTGTCGCTGGAACGCTGCAAGCGCTGGCCGCCGGGTTGATGGTTATTCCGTTCGCCTGGCTGCTGCTCAGGCCCGGCGTGGATTTGAGCCTGCACCGGCCAATCCTTTTCGCCGTGGTGGCACTGCTGGTAGCCGTTTTTTCCGCCTGCGGCGGCCTGGCGCTCGGATGCAGCGTCGAGCAGACGCACATCGGCCTCATGTTTTCCCTAGTGGTAGCGCCGATGATCTTTTTTGGCTGCACCTACTATCCGTGGAGCGCGCTGGCGAATTTCCCGGTCATGCAGAAAATAGTCCTGGTGAATCCGCTGGTCTACGCCAGCGAAGGCTTGCGGGCAACTCTTGTGCCGCAGTTTCCGCACTTGTCGCTTCTCGCGGTGTTCGTGGCCCTGTTGGGATTCAATGCGTTATTTCTTACCGTCGGCCTGCGGCAATTCCACAAGAAGGCCGTCAGTTAGTGTAGTGCGACGAAATTCCGAGCAGCGCTGGGCGGGAAGCTTAACGCCAGCGAAAAAGTCTCAGCGCCAGCACGAAGCAAACGAGCAACCATGCGCCGAGCACGGCCATCTGCGGCGCCAGCTGAACAAGGCTCGCGCCCTGCAACATGTTCGCGCGCAACGCGTCGATCGCCGCAGTCAATGGAAGAGCTTTGATCAAAGGCTGCACCACATCCGGAAACCGCTGCGCGGAAAAGAACACTCCGGAAGCGATCCACATTGGCAGCATGACGGCATTCATCAAACCGGAAGCGGCCTCGATCGTTTTGGCGCGTGAAGCAAGTAGCAAGCCGAGCGCGCTGAAGGCCAGCGAACCGAGCAGGCACACCAGAGCCAAATCGAGCAACGATCCGCGCACCGGAACGTGAAAAATCCAGGCGCCGAATCCGAGCACGATCCCTACTTCCGCCACAAGCATCAAAATGCGCGAGAACACGTAGGACAGCAAAAAATACGGCTTCGGCATGGGAGTTGCGATCAAGCGCTTCAAGAGTTTTTTTCGGCGCGCGTCGACAACGGTAAAACCCATGCCCCAAATCGCGCTGCCCATCAAATTCATTCCCAGCAAACCAGGAATGAGGAAATCGATATAGCGCGAGCCCGGTTCGCGCATCAATACCTCGTTTGTGGAAACTGGATCGACGCGGCCGGCGGTTTGCTGCACGGCGCGATCCGCCAGCATGCGCGCGGTGCGCCCTTCCGGATTTGTATCGTCGTAGCGATAGACGACAGAGCCATTCGAACCAGCCAGGACCAGCAGCGCGACTTTGCCCGTTCGAAGCGCCTCTTCGGCGGCGTGCGGGACGAGTTGCTCGACGGCGAGAAGCTTTTCGCGCTCGAGAGATTGCGTCAGCGCCGGCGTGACCGTGGCAATCTTCAGCACTTCGGCGGGACGGTTGCGGAAGGCAATGCCGAGTCCGGCGGCCAGAAGGATGGGGAATGCGAAAATCCAGAAGAGCGCTTCCGGTTCGCGAAGCGTTTCGCGGAAGCGCACGATCGTCAATTGCACAAGCGCGTGATCGGCGAAAGACTTGCCACGCGGAGCTTTACGCTCCGCTGCGCGGGCGCGAGCATCCGGAATGGCGGCGGTCTCACTCATGCGAGTCACACATTGGCGAACTTATTCCCTTCACGCATCTTTTTATTCCTTCGAATCGCGCGTAAAGCCAGCCTGCGCGGTCAGTCATCGCGTAAATGGCGTCCTGTCAAGGCAACGAACACATCCTCCAAAGTTGCGGAATGCGTGCTTAGCTCGGTGAGCGGAATACACTGGCGCGCTAGCTCCGCGAGCAGCGCCGGCACGGCAAGGTGCAATTCGGTGACTTGCATTTCTACCGTGCCATTTTCAGAGCGGACGTCGCGAACTCCTTCGATGCGGCGCAGCGCCGGAACGTCGAGCGCTGGTGCGTTGGCGCCAGCGGAAAACGCGACCATGTGTTCCGCGCAGGTGGAAGCGATCAGCTCGCCGGGACTGCCGAGAGCAATCTGTTTGCCGTTGTCCATGATGGCGACGCGCTCGCAGAGGCGTTGGGCTTCGTCCATGTAGTGCGTGGTGAGAAGAATCGTGCGGCCCGAAGATTTGAATTGCTCGATCAATTCCCAAAGCTGGCGGCGGGCTTGCGGGTCGAGGCCAGTCGTAGGCTCATCGAGAAAGAGAAAATCGGGATCGCCAACGAGCGCGCACGCCAGGGCCAGGCGCTGCTTCTGCCCCCCGGAAAGATTGCCGACGCGGGAATTCTTTTTTTCTTCCAGCTGCACAAGTGCGATGGCTTCGGCTGCGCCCGGCCCTTGCTCAAAAAAGCTGCGGAACAACCGTAGCGTCTCGAAGACGGTCAGTTTTTCCGAGAGCTGCGTATCCTGCAACTGAATGCCGAGGCGTTGGCGGAGTTGTTTCGCATCGGAGTTCCAATGCATGCCGAGCAATTCCACTTCGCCGGAATCCGGGGCGGTCAAGCCTTCGCAGATTTCCACGGTGGTTGTTTTACCGGCTCCGTTGGGTCCTAGAAGGCCGAAGCATTCGCCCGCGCAAACTTCGAGGTCGAGGCCGTTGACGGCGACTACATCTTGGTAAGCCTTTCGCAGCCCCGTGACGCGCAGGGCTGCACGGGGGGCAGGGTCGCGCATGAAGCCAGTATCGCGTCGAGAGCAAATACGTTCAAGCACTCATTCGAGCGGGCAAGATGGTTAACGCCAGGGCGTGTTCACGAACGGTTCATGGTGAGCTGACGTCTCTGAAGCTCCCGGCGGGTTATCCGTGGGGGCGTAAAACCTCGCCCTTCAAGGCGGGGATATAAGCCCCCGTAACTGCTAGAGCGGTGTTTTTTGCTGTTCGAGGTACGCTTTGAGAATGCCGATTGGAGCACCGCCACAACCGGCAGCAAAGTAGGACGGCGACCAGAGCACGCCCTTCCAATAACGGCGCAATAGTTGGTCGTTCAAGGCGAAGCATCCTGCTTGAGACACCCTTTAGGCTATTCACCAAAGCCGATATCGAATGCTTCGGTGGGTAGCCGACAAGCAGGTGAACGTGGTTGTCTTGGCCGTCCATCTCAACTAGTTCTGCCCCGAAGTTGATCGAGACCTTGGAAAAGATGGCGCGAAGCCGGTTGGCAGCGTCGCCGTCCGATACCCGATATCGATACTTTGTAAATGAAGACCAAATGAACATGCAGCTGGGACATACAGTGTTTGCCGTATCGAATCTCACTTGACAATGGCATAGACCAAATGATATTAAAGACCCGTATAAATGGCAAAAAAGACTTTCAAGTTCCGACTGTATCCGAATCGCCAACAGCGTGAGCGATTGTCAGCGACACTAGATGTGTGCCGTGAACTGTACAACGCAGGCTTACGAGAGCGAATCGAAGCGTGGAAGTGTCGTACTCCCGTTCGAGTATTCGACCAAATCAACCAGTTGCCCGATATCAAAGCGATTCGACCAGACGTTGCGGCCGTGTTCAGTCAAGTGCTGCAAGACACGCTGCGTCGTTTGGACAAAACCTACCAAGCATTCTTTGGTCGTGTGCAACGTGGCCAGAAAGCGGGATTCCCTCGTTTCCAGGGGTGCAATCGCTACGACAGTTTCACCTATCCGCAAAGCGGGTTCGCGTTGGGCGCTAAACTTCAACTGTCGAAAATTGGCAACATCAAAATCAAACAGCACCGCGACATCGAAGGCCAAATCAAAACCTTGACCGTTCGCCGTGAGGCGGGGTGCTGGTATGCGTGCTTCTCCGTCGAGTACCAACCAACCAGGCTGCCGCACAACAGCTATAGCATCGGCATCGACGTTGGGCTGGAAGCCTTCGCTACGCTGTCGAACGGTAAGCGCATTGAGAATCATCGCTACTACAAAGCAGCGCAAGCGAAACTTCGCCGTGCCCAGCGCAAGGTAGCACGACGCCAGAATAAGAAGTCGCAGCGTCGTGGTAAGGCCATCCTGTTGTTACAGAAAGCGCATCGGCACGTTGCCAATCAACGAAAAGATTTTCAGCACAAGTGGTCCTACCGGCTGGTGCAAAACTTCGGCATGATTGCCGTCGAAGACCTAAACATCAAAGGTCTGTCGGCGGGCATCCTTGCCAAAGCGGTTCACGATGTAGGGTGGTCTTCCTTCCTCAATATGCTTGCCTACAAAGCTGAGAACGCTGGTAGGCAGGTCGTCAAGGTAGACCCGAAGAATACGAGCCAGGAATGCCCCAACTGCCACGCTTTGGAAAAGAAATCACTGATGGAACGAGTACATCGTTGCCTTTGTGGTCTGACCATCGGGCGTGACCATGCGGCGGCATTGGTAATCTTAGGGCGTGGCTTACGCCTTCAAGCGCAAACAGATAGGCACTTCGCTACTGTTGCTTGAGAAGCCCCGGCCTTCAGGCAGGGGAGTATGTCACAGACTTTTTACCGGCAACAGCGCCGACACGAGAAGGGAATGCCCAAAGGCTATCTAGCCGGGCCTGCTGCCGGTGGCGTGTTTTGTCAAGCCGGACGGCGCGATGGACGGTCACAGAAACTCTTCAAACCGGTGTAGCTTGACAATCTGAACTTTTCCCTCGTCCATACGTATTGAATTCTAGCCGGCCGGGTGTCTAGGGTTTGGCCGACCGCAAGTCTAGCGAAGAAGGAATCGCACGTCATGAATCCATTTCTCCTCGACCTGAAATACTCAGCCCGCTCTCTGTGGCGAGCCAAAGGGTTTGCTTTAACCGTTTTTCTGACTTTTTCTGTATGCCTGGCGGCGAACACCGCCCTTTTCGCCATCGTGAATTCCGTCGTTTTGCGGCCGTTGCCGGTGCCGGAGGCCAATTCCATCCTGCTGATGTCCAACGAATACCCGAAAGCCGGGGTCAGCGGAAACAACAGCAGCAGTTCCGGCGACTACTTCGACCGGCTACGCGCGATAACCGCTTTCGAGAGCCAAGCGATGTTTCGCCAGCGCGATCAGACCGTGGAGCTGAATGGATTGCCGCAGCGGATTCACGGCATGGCAGTCACGCCGTCGTGGTTTACCTTGTTGCGTGCATCTCCCGAGCTAGGACGCCCTTTTACCGAAGAGGAGGGAGAACCCGGCCGCGACCGGGAAGTGGTCCTGAGCCATGGCCTTTGGGAGCAGTTGTATGCGGCGGACAAATCGGTGCTGGGCCGCGATTTGCGGATCAGCGGCCAGCCTTTCACGATCGTCGGAGTGATGCCGGCGGGCTTTGATTTTATCGATCCGGACGTTCGTCTGTGGATGCCGGTGGCGTTCACCGCGGAAGAGAAGACCGTTCACCATAGCAACAACTGGTCCTATATCGGGCGATTGAAGCCTGGCGCTACGCTGGCGCAAGTTCAGGCTCAGGTAAATGCCTTGAACAACGAGAACCTCGAGCGCTTTCCGGAGTTCAAAGAAATCCTGATCCATGCGGGCTTCCACACGGTGGTCAAGCCGCTGCAGGATCTGCTGACCGCGGGCGTGAAGAAGACGCTTTATTTGCTGTGGGGTGGCGCCCTACTCGTGCTGCTCATAGGGGGGCTGAACATCGCCAATCTTGCGCTGACGCGACTCTCGCTGCGGCGCAGGGAAATGGCCACGCGCATCGCGTTGGGCGCCGGCGGCACACAGCTCATGCGGCAATTGATTCTGGAAAACCTCGGATTGGCTTTGCTCGGGGGCGTCAGTGGCATAGGCCTGGGCGCGGGATTGCTGCGGATGCTGAGCGTCATCGGGCTCGAGCATTTGCCGCGGGCACGGGAAGTTCACATGGATGGCGTCGTCGTCCTGGTGTCTCTGGGACTCTCGGTAGCCGCCGGACTGTTTGTAGGGTTGTTTCCACTTGCGAGTGTTTCAAAAATCCGGATCAGCGACGCGCTGCATGAGGATAGCCGCACCGGGACGACCGGAAAGAAAACGCGGAGCGTGCGTCAGCTTTTGGTGGCCGCGCAAATTGGATTTGCGTTCGCGCTGTTGATGGGTGCTGCACTGTTTCTCACCAGCTTTCGACGGCTCTTGGAAGTCGAGCCGGGATTTAGGCCCGAGGGCGTGGTGACAGCATCGGTCGCTTTGCCACGCTCGCGATATCCCAAAGCTGAAGACTGGCGCAAGTTCATGAACCGCGCGCTTCTCGCGGTGCGAGGGATTCCCGGAGTTTCGCTCGCGGGCGCAACGGACGTGATCCCTCTGGGCGGCGATCACAATGACAGCGTGATTCTGGCGGAGGGCTATCAGATGAAGCCCGACGAATCCCTGGTTTCTCCGTTGAGCATGGATGTGACGCCGGGCTACTTCGAAGCCATGGGCATTTCGACGGTGCGGGGCCGCAGCTTCGATGAGCGTGACAACGAGAATTCTCCTCGCGTGGTGATCGTGGACGAGCGCTTGGCGCAGCATTTCTGGCCGAACAGCGATCCTGTTGGACGCCGCATGTATTTGCCGGGTAATCCCAAAGATTTATTGAAGATTGACGAGCGTACGGTTTGGCTGACCGTTGTGGGTGTGGCGCACACGCTGCGCTACGAGCATCTTGACGATTCCGGCGCGACCGTAGGAGCGTACTATTTCCCCGCTTCCCAGGACCCGGACAACAATTTCACGTTTGCGCTCAAGGCCGCCGGCAGTCCCGATTCCGTCGTGCGGGGGCTTCGCGCGGAAATGCTTCGCCTGGATCCGGACCTGGCAGTTTTCGATGTGCACTCTATGTCAGAGCGAATCGATCTATCCTTGGCTTCGCGCCGGACTTCCATGCTGCTGGCCAACGCTTTCGGCGGAGTCGCGTTGTTTCTGGCGACGCTCGGAATTTATGGGGTGCTGGCGTACCTAGTGGCCGAACGCACTCGTGAAATTGGGATTCGAGTGGCGCTTGGCAGCACCCGAGCGAGTATTCTCAGGCTTGTTCTGTGGGAGGGATTCCAACTCCTTTTGCTCGGTTTGGTTTTGGGAATTGCCGGTGCGGCATCGCTGCAAAAAGTCGTGGCTACGGAAGTATATGGCGTACGGCCCCTCGATCCGCTGGTGTTAGCAAGTGTCATGACCTTGTTAGCCACGGTGGCGCTCGCGGCTTGTGCCGTGCCTGCAGGGCGCGCCATGCGCGTGGACCCCATCGTTGCGCTGAGGAGTGAATAGCCGAACCGGCTCGGCCTCGAGGAACAGAACGGGCGTCACGCTGACCACCATCCCGGGAACGTGCGTCGGTATTCCCGGAAATCAGAAGGTCTAGATCGGAAGTGCGGGAACCATCCCGAGTTACGAATCGCTGCAGATCCCGAGGCGCATCAGGAGCCCGCGTAGATTGACCGGGCGCATCCTGGACATGAATTCTTTCGATTGGACTCTCGGGAAATGGTCTGCAAGAATGGCCTTGTAGAGTTCGCGCGTTTGCCACGCTGCAACGTACGACGGAACTACGCAGTTCTTCAGCAAGCTCGACCAGCCTCTCGATGGCACCTGTTGTTCTCTGACCTCGTGGTCTGAAGCGGATACAAGACAACTTAGCCGACGCTCGGAGCAAAGCTTTGGGCGTCCATCCAAATCGAAAGTGGAGGAACAAAATGGCAACGCTTGTAAGTAAATCGATTTATTTCAGCAGAATTGCGAGAATGGCATTGCTGGGGCTAGCCGCCCTAGGGGGAGCCGCGAGCCCCCTTTTCGGCCAGGATACCGTCGCCGGACGGTTCACACTGACTGAAAATACGCGCTTCGGGGACAGAATGCTTCCGGCGGGAGCCTACACGTTCTCGATTGCGCCCGTCGGCGTTTCGCAAACCGTCGATTCGATCCGGGGCGGGCGTCAGCCAGTATTGGTCATCGTGAAGCCAGGGTCGAGCAGCGGGCCGATTGTCGGGGTTTTCGCGATGGCCTCGCGAAGCGACCACCCAATCGACTCCAGCAAGCTCGTTCTGGAGCCGGCGAGCGATGGAATGGCCATGCACGCCATGTACCTGGACCAGCAAAGACTGGTTCTCGATTTCGATTGGTTGAGCCCGAAGGATAAGAACCCGACGCTTGCCAGGGCAGTGCGCCCTGAACCGGCGCCGGCATCCAAGGCCACCGATTGAGAAGTCCCGGTTTCGGCGGTGGGCCGATCCAGCGGCCCGCCCGCCGCAGCCGTTTTCCTTTTGATTCAGGCGCTGCAAATTTTCAATTGGACCCCACAACCCCAGCCCGGTAAGTTATTGGTTATGAATTACGATAGCGGCCCATTGTCGGTTAAGAACGACGAATTGGACATGCTGCATGAAATCGGCAACCGCATCGCGACTGCCGATCCGCTGCCGCAAGTCTTAGGACGCGCCGTAGAAGTTATTTCCGCGGTGGTGGAGTCCGATTCGTGTTTTGTCTACGTCCTGGAGGGAGATGAGCTTGTCCTGCGGGCGTCGAAGAATCCGCATTCCGAAGTTGTGGATCGATTGAAGCTCCGAGTAGGACAAGGCATCCCGGGTTGGGTTGCCGAGCACAAGACTCCCGTGGCCGTCGCGCGCGATGCTTCAGAAGATCGACGGTTCCGGTTGTTCAACGAACTGCCCGAGGATCTTTACCAGGCATTCCTGTCTGTGCCCGTGCTATCCCGGGACAAGCTGGTTGGAGTTATCAACCTGCAACACCGACAGCCGCACGACTACAGCCAGCGCGAGATCCATCTCATTTCCACCATCGGGTTTCTGGTAGGCGCGGAAATTGAAATGGCGCGGCTCGAGGGAGAGAATTTTGAGCTTTCCGAACAATTGGAGACGCGCAAGGTCATCGAGCGCGCCAAAGGAATCCTGCAGCGGGATTTGCAGTTGAGCGAACAGGAAGCCTACGTCACTCTGCAACGACAAAGCCGGCAACGCCGCAAATCGATGAAAGAAATCGCGGAAGCGATTGTTCTTAGCGACGACGTCAAACGTATCCCAGGCAAGCCCAGACCTAGTTAACTCCACCGCGCCGCCGCGCGCAGCCAGTTAGAGAACCGGAAAAAACCATCCTTTGCGCCCGATCGAAGGCGGGCACAGCGCGCTGGGGATGGGCAGCCAGGCGGGCGCTAGCCCGCGGCGGCTTGGGCTTTGGCCGGATCGATTTCGATGCGGCCCTTGAAATGGGCGCCATCTTCGATGCTAATGCGGGCGGTGGAAATGTCGCCGATGACCGAGCCGTCGGTCTTGACGTCGACGCGGTCGCGGGCGTAGAGGTTGCCAACGACTTTGCCAAACACGATCACTTCGCCGGCATGGATTTCGGAATTGAGCACGGCGGTGGGACCGACGGTGAGTTGATGGCCATCGAGCGAGATGGGGCCGTCCACCTTGCCGTCAATCTGCAAATCTTCCGTGCCGGTGAGCTGACCCTTGATATGCAGGCCGGAACCTAGGCGAGCTGCACTACGAGTGCCCGCGGAGGTGCCTGGCCTCGGGGCTGCGGGTGCGCCGAAAGCGACGACGGACGCTGGAGATGGCGAGGCCGGTGCCGGCGGAGCGGCGGGGGCCTCAGGTTGCGTTTGTTGCTTGTTCCACATGGTTCCTCCCTTAAATCGGTTCAGAAGAATAGATTTGGCCCCGGCTGGAAGAGAGCAAGGAAATACTTTAGACGGGGAGAGGGAAGCAAGCAATGCAAAATTGCGGCACTGCCTCAGGCTAGCGAGTCGGCACCGGGCATCGTCGGCAAAGAGATCCTTTGCGGCACGAATGGAGTAGTCGTGTTTTGATCGATCTTGGCCTTCGTCGCGCTTAATGAATTGCCGGCGCGGGCCCGGCGTGCTGCTTCACTTCTTCTCCCATCTGGCCGATGACCATCAGAAAAACCATGCGCTGATCGGCCCACCAAGAAAACAGCGGATGCTCGAAAGTGGCGGGCATGTTGTGCTCGAGCAAAAGATGAGCGACCCACGCCAGCCCGTAAGCAAGGACGACAGCCGCTAGAATCCACCACCAACTACGCTGGGCAATAGCCGCCCCTACCAGCATCCATCCACTCAGAGTGCCCACCAGATGCGCCACTCGCGTGCCCGGCCTGCTATGCGCCCGCACATAGACCGGCCAAAACTCGGCAAAAGTCATGCATGACCTCTCGCAGTGCCACCGTTACGAGAGAAGCTATCATAAACTCAGGAAAATACTTGGAGGCAGATCCGAGCTTCACGCAAGAAAGAAAAAGGGAGCCACCAATCGGCGGCTCCCCTTGTTTCTCGTCGAATTGTAGTGTTTGGCTGTTTAGAACGCGTACGTCAGCTTGATTTTAAGTACGCGGCCACCGTAGATCGTAGAAGGCAGATCCAAAGCATCGGATGCTGCCAGATTCAGGTCGGGTATACCAAGGTTCGCGTGATTAAATACGTTGAACGCCTCTCCGCGGAGCGTGAGCCTCTGGCCTTCCAGTTTCCAGATCGGCATTTTGATAGAACGTTGCACGGCGAAATCCCAGTTCTGGAAACCAGGCAGTTCCAGGCTACCGCGGCCTATTGTTCCGGCATACGGGCTCGATTTCGGCGGCGCACCATAGCGCGCCGGATCGAACTTACCCTTGCTGGGATCTACGATAATGGGCCGATCATTAAAGACAGAACCGTCGCCATTTATGTCCACTCCCAGGAAGGGCGTGCCGGCAAACCCGGTCTGCGCGGTGGTGGTACCGGAGATGGTCCAATCCCGAGTGATGGCTTTCACAACGCCCGTGAATAGGTTGGAGGAGTTATGAATGTATGGCAGGTCCCAGATGTATGAGGCGACTAAGCGATGTCGAACATCGAAAATGGAGGGACCGCGGTCACACTTTTGGCACAGCGGGTTCTGTGAGAAGTCATTGCGGTTGATCGTATTACCGCCCGTGGGCCCAAACACATCGGAACCGTCATCAAGCAGTTTCGAGTAGGTGTAGGCTCCGTGAAGCAGCAGTCCGTGGCTGAACTTGCGTTCGACGGTAAGCTGCCCGCCGTGATAGATGGAGTCGCCCGCATTGTCGCGGACGGTCACCGGACCGAAGTTCGGGTTCATGCGAGCGCCACCGTTGACCTTGGGATTGAATGCTTGACTCTCGAACAAGTGCTCGCCACGCGTCCCAACGTAGGCGGCAGTGACGATGACTCCGCCTGGTAGTTCTCGCTGGATATCAAGATTCCACTGGTGTGTGAGGGGATTAACCATATTGCTCGCCACGGTGGTGACTCCACCAAGTGGATTCAATACCGCCTGCGCACCGGCCAGGGCCGTGCTGGCATTCGCCAGTCCACGCCCGGTACTCACGACCTGCGTGAACGCGACCGCATTGGGGCTGGAACCCGCGGTATTGTCGAGTATGTTAGTAAATAGGCCGTCGTAGAAGATACCGTAACCGCCGCGAATGACGGTCTTGTCACGGCCAAAGATACGGCTCAAAATTCTCGGCGTGTATGCAAATCCAACGCGAGGGGCGAAATTGTTCAGATCGCTTTTCTGTGGATTCGCATACATGTTCGGGAAATTGCTGAGTGTAAGTCCGGGAAGGCCAATTCCCCCGGTGAACGCCGGGAAAAGCAGGCTATTCTCCGGCGATCCCCAGTACTCATAACGCAGCCCAAGGTCCAGGGTGAAGTTAGTGGTCAAGCGCCATGTATCTTGTACGTAAGGCGCATAGGTCGTCACGAAGGGCTTGGTCACCGGGCTGCCGAAAACCTTGTTGACGGCGCCGGACGGGCCGGAAAAATCGTCTACGAAATTCGCTAGCGAGCTGCAAGCTACCGCGCCGCAAGTACCCCCAGCAGCATAGACAATCGTTCCGCGGGAGTTGAAAGGAATCTGGTCAACCACGGCCAAGTGAGCTACGTCGCCACCAGCCTTGAAGGTGTGCTTTCCGATGCTATAGCTCAACGCGTCTTGGTATTGCCAGGTCTTGTGTCCGCGACCCTGTGGCAAGTTGCTCGGGAATCCCAAGGCGGGGAGCCCGCTGATCGAAAGCTGCGGGGCGGAGGAAAGCGGGTTGGCCGCCGTCGCCGAAGTCGCGCTGAACGAGAAATTAATCTCGGTAAAGGAAGCCCTGAATTCATTTACCGCGCGAGCGGAGAACGTGTGCACCCACGTCATGCCGATGGTCTGCGACGGACCACCTTGCTGGGAGTCAAACGGTTGCAATTGACTCGGGAAATTGAAGAGATCGGGATTGAAAGCCGAATCGGATCGAATGTAGCGAGCCGAAAAGGAATCCCTTTCTCCCGCCAGCCAATCCGCCCGGACGTTCTCCGTGCGCGAATTCGACACTACGCCAATACCGGAGCGCTCCACGAATCCCATTTCCACCAAGCCGCGGCCAAAGCCCAGGTCGATCGGTTTCGCTAGGTTCGTGCTGCTGCCGCGCAACCCATTCATGGCTGCCAACAAGAAGTTTACGTTAGCGTTGCTCCCCAGGGACTGCAAAGTCGCGACGCCATTCGCCGTAGGAAGCGTCAGAACGGAACCATTCGCGGTTTGCCGCTCGCGATCCCATTGCGTGGTTTGAAAGAAGAAGAGCTTGTTCTTGATGATTCGGCCGCCGATGGCGTACCCAAAAACGTTCTCGTTGTCGATGGGGTTGCCTACGGAAGAGCAGTTCGGCCCAGGGTTGCTGCATACGCCGCTAAACCCCTGATCGGCGGGGATCGCCGCGTAATAAGTGTTGCGGTTTAATTCCCAAGCGGACCCGTGGAAGTCATTCGATCCGCCCTTGGAAATGACGTTTGTGACAGAACCACCGCCGCGGCCGTATTCGGCGCTGTACGCGTTGGTGAGGATGGTTACCTCTCCATAAGCCGCGCCATTGTCGGGTTGAAACGCCTGGCCGGCGATGGAATTGTCGTTGTTATCTTGACCGTCGATGAGAAAGTTGTTGGCTCGCGGCCGCGTGCCATTTACCACGAATTGGGTTCCGTTGGTCCTTAAGCCAAAATTGCTGTTGTTCGTGTTACCGCCGGCAACCGGCGCCGCACCGATCACGCCAGCCTGCGTCAATACCAATGAAATGGGGTTAAGGTTGGAATAAGGCAGATTGTCGATTTCCGGTTCGCTGAACGCTTTGCTCAAATCGCCCGACTGGGTTTGCAGTTCTTGGCCCGTCGACGCTTCCACGAGCACGCTGGCGGTGACGGTACCTACTTCCAAAGTGCCACTCACCGTCGTGGTAAAGGATCCGCGCACGTCCACATCGGAAACCTTGAGTTCGCTAAAGCCCGCCGCCTTGATGCTCACGGTGTACTTGCCCGGAAACAGCGCCTCAATGCGGTAACCTCCGGACGAATCCGTGACAGCCGTCCCAAGTGTCTGCCCCAGGTCTTGGCTGGTGGCGCTCACTGTCGCCTTAGCGACACCGCCCCCAGACTTGTCCATGATTGTTCCAGCAATCGTTCCATTGCTGGTCTGCGCACTTAGAATGGGCGGGAGACTCAGCGCGGCTATGCAAACCAACACAAAAAGAAATCTCGTCTTGCTATTCATCAATCCCTCCTGAAGCAAAAGCCCTGAACTGATAACGAAGTTTTAATTAAGTAGACAAAGTTCTACAGGAAACACATGTCCTTACGACTGCACTCTAAATGCCACATCTCGAGAGACGCTTGACATGCAGTATGTCGCTGAATTTATTAGGCTTAGATGAACTAAGCTGCGTCTAAATCGCGAATTTATCGTATGGTATAATAGGGTATATATGGGTTCCTGTACTCTGTACTAAAGATGAGGAGAGTACTTGTACGAGGGCATAATTTTATGGGTCGTCCGTTCGTCTCCCAGCTCACTGTTCACAAGATATAGGGTATTCCGGTAAACGTCGCACCCTAGATGCATCCCTCTTCGCCTTCTCTGCGATTCCCAAAACATAATTGGAGTGCAAGAGCCTTCCAGCCAGCGGACAATCGCCATCACTGGCACATCTTTCTTCCTGCCGTCCTGCCAGTGACATGCCGCGAGTCATTGCGTGTCTTCCGCGACGCAAAACAGGAAGCGCCGCGCGGTTGTTTCGCAACATAACCGGGAAATTCCAAAGGGCACGCTGGTTTCGCTGCTCCGGGAGGCAGGTTTCACTCGAGAAGAGTTAATCGAATTCCTCGAGGGAGATAATTATTGGGTCGTGTCTAGAGTTTGGGAGAGACACTACCAAAATTGCGGCGGCTTGCGCCCCAAGCACCTGTTCACCGGGACAGACGAGACGGAGTGAAGTTCATGCCAGGTTGACAATGCGATTCAGGGAGCCGACCAGGTATTTCCAGGCCAGGTAGTAGGCAATCAGGCTGAGCGGAGCGGCGATCGGAAAGATGTGGGTGGCAAAGCCGGGAATTGAAAAATTCAGGATGCTGGTGAGAACAATGCCGAGGGGCGCGAGCAAAAATGGCAACAGCGCGCCGTGGAGGCCGATGGGGATTCGCAGGCGGGAGCGCCACGCAACGAAGAGGACATTCCAGAGGCCCCAGACGTTAGGCACGACAGCCATGGGGAAAACGATGATGCGCTCGACGGGAACGGGGAAGTTGTAGACGTAGCGGGCGATGGCAAAGACAGTGGCGCCGACCAGGAGAAAAACCGTGGGGACTACCACGCCCGCCATGTACGCGCGCAAATAAGGGTGCTGATTCATAAAGCCTCCAGTTTCACAGGTGATACAACAGGGTCGGGATGGAACCGGGAAAGAAAATGAGAGCCGCACTCAAGATGGCGGCGAGCACCCAGTCGAACCAGGGAACCCTGTGGACGGGGAACGGCTGCTCGTCGAGTTTGCGGAGCATTTGCGGCCAGAGGTCGCGGCGGAGTTCGCTGCCCGGAACGGGAGCGACGGCCTGCTTGAGGAGTTCTTTGATGCTTTCGATTTCTTCGTCACTCATTGCGTGGCCACCTCTGCGCGAAGGGAATTGAGTTTTTTTCGCAAGATTCGCACAGCGCGGAAGACTCTGACTTTTACAAGCGATTCGGAGATTCCCGCAGCTTGGGCGATCTCCGCGTAGCTTTCTTCTTCCACCAGTGCCAGGCTGGCTACCAGCCGGTATTTTGCGGGAAGCTCGCGGAACGCTCTGTTAATGCTGTCGCGCGCCTCTCGGCTGACGACGCCATCCGGGCTTGGCGCGCAAGCGAGATTCTCGGGAAGAGCAGTTTCCGGCCGGCTGCGCCTTAGATGGTCGAGCGCCGCGTTGGTGGCGATTCTGCGTGCCCAGGCGCGGAAATTGCCGTCCGGCTTGAATTGGGCTCGGTGTTTGTAAATGCGCCAGAACGTTTCCACGGTTAGATCCTCGGCAATGCCGGTGTCGCGGACGATGCGGACGGTCCAGGCATAGACTTCCTTCTGGTGCTGCCGGAACAGCACCTCGAAGGCTTGGAGGTCGCCCGCCGCAAACCGTTCCAGCAGTTCCATCAGGACTCTCTATATCTACTTACTGGATTTTGAGGCCCAGGGTTACAGGTATTTGGCAGGACCAAAAACAAAGCGCCCGAGCCATTCGGCCCGGGCGCATCGTTTTATAGATAACTGACCTCTCGTGACAGGCCGTTAGTAAATGTCGTACTGCTCCCAGTGGAGGGTGGCGTCGGATTGGATGATGATGTGTTTGTGTGAGGTTTGTTCGAGTTCGTCCATGAGCATGGACTCGCGGGTCTTGAGGGCTTTGGCGATTTCGGGATGAACACGAAGGGTCAGATTGGGGCCTTCGTGTTCGGCGGTGGCCATTTTGCGGGCTTCGGCCTGGATTTCGTAGCAGAGCGTGGGGATGGATTTGACCATTCCGGAGCCGGTGCAATAGGGGCATGGTTGGCACAGGACGCGTTCGAGAGCTTGCTTGGTGCGTTTGCGCGTGATGCAGACGAGGCCAAACTCGTTGAAGGAGAGTGCCTTCGACGGGGCTTTGTCTTGTTCCAGGGCCATTTGCAGGGCGCTCAGAACCTTTTCGCGGTTGCGGCGTTCTTCCATGTCGATGAAGTCGACGACGATGATGCCGCCTAGATCGCGAAGGCGGATTTGGCGGACGATTTCCTTTACGGCTTCGAGGTTGGTTTTGACGATGGTGTCCTCGAGGCGCGTAGAGCCTTTGCCGACGAACTTGCCGGTGTTGACGTCGATGGCCACCAAGGCTTCGGTGTGGTTGATGACGATGTAACCGCCGGATTTTAGCCAGACTTTGGCGCGCAGGGCCTTATCGAGCTCGTGCTGGATGCCGAATTCTTCGAAGATCGGCGTTTCCTTGGTGTAGAGCTTGACCTTGTTGACGAGCTTGGGTTGGAAGCGGCTGACGAATTCGACGATCTTGCTGTACTCCTCTTCGTTGTCGATCCAGATGCCGGTGAAATCGTCACTGACGTAGTCGCGGAGAATGCGCTCGACTAGATTGAGGTCGCGATGGAGTAACGCAGGAGACTTGCGCTGCTCGCTGCGCTCCTTGATTTCGTTCCAGCTCTTGCCGAGGAATTCGATGTCCGTGCGGATTTCGTCGTCGGTGGCGCCGCCGGCGGCGGTCCGAACGATGAAGCCGCCGGGATAACTGTTGCCGGCTTCGCTGACCAGGCGACGCAAGCGCGAACGGTTTTCAGCGGAGATGATTTTGCGCGAGACGCCGGTGTGATGGACCGTGGGCATATAGACCAGGAAGCGGCCCGGCAGAGCGACGTGGCTGGTGATGCGCGCGCCCTTTTTGCCGAGAGGTTCTTTGGCGATCTGCACGACGACGTCCTGACCGGCCTTCAGCATTTCGGAGATTAGCTGCGGGCGGCGCGGCGGACCGGAGTGGCTGCGGTGACCGCGATCGTGCCTAGGACCACCAGGGCCGCTGGGACGGCGTTCGAATCGCGGGCCGGAAGGGCGTCCGCGGTCTGGACCACGATCTGGGCCGCGATCGGGACGGCCACCACGGCTGTCCGGGCGGCCACTGCGGCCGCGATCGCGTCCCCCACGCTGTGGGCGCTGGAAACGGGCGCGGGGATTGCCGCCGATGCGGGCGGAATCGCGAGGAAAATCTTCGCGAGGAGCGGAAGCGCCGCCGATTCGGGGGGCGCGAGTCTCACCGGGAAGCAGAATGACATCGTCTTCGATCCCCGCAGGCTCTCGGGCGATCTCGCCTGCATGCGCTTCGATCACTTCCGCTGCGGCATGTTCGTGTTCGACAAGTTCATGTGCGGCGTGTTCGGGCACGACATGCTCGGGATCACCGAGGGCGGCAGCGTGTTCGGCGCTTTCGTGCGCGGCGTTGGCTGCGAATTCGGCGCGATCGGCGGCGCGATGTTCCTCGACTTCTTCGGTTTCGTCTTCGGAGAGTTCGGTTTCCGCGGCGGCCTGATCTTCCGCAGCGTCGAGGTGGGCTTCTTCTTGGCGCTCCTCTTCCTCGGCATCGTCGTCGTCCGCGAGTTCGGTTTCTCCGGCGGCGTGAATTTCCTCTGGTTCGTCGTCGAATTCGGTGCCGCCGACCAGGGCGTCGGCTTTGGCGTGCTCGGAAGTCTCTTCGTGTTTTGCTTCGGCCAGCTCCAGCGAGAGGGACGCCGTCTGCTGTTCACTTAATTCGACGTCGTTGCGCGCGGGGACGGATTCTGAAGCAGCTGTTGCGGGCAACTCGAGCGGAGAAGCTTCATGCCGCGGCGGATTCGCGCCATGAGCAGAAAGCGAAGAATCTTCGGCAACCCCGATATTTTCATCCGCGGAGACGGGGGCCGCTTCCGATTCGGAGCCAGTGTCGGCAAGAAGCCAGCGGGGAAGTCCGCCCGAGAAACGGCGGGGAACGTTGCCCCCCGTTGGGCCGCCAGCAGGTCCGGTCGCAGGAACAGGAGAGCTCAGGTTTGCGGAGGGACGAGAAATTGTTTCTTCGCTTTCAGCTTGCGGCTCGTGAGATTCCGGCTCGACAACCGGAGGAACTGGCGCGGCCACGGGCTTGCCACGATACTTGGCGAGAGATTCGCCCGGCAGAACGATGGGTTCTTCCGTGGCATCGACGGGCGCGGAGGAACTGGCAGGATGCTGAGTATCCGGCGGACGATGATCGAACCCGCGCTGCGCGGGGCCCCGCGGTTCGAAACCCCGCGGCTGGCCGGTGCGATTCTCAGGGCCGCGCTGATCGCGGCCACGGTTATCGTAGCCCCGCGAATCGTTGCCGCGAGATTCACCGCCTTGCGGCGAAGCGTACTTGGAGGGAGGCAGGTTGCGGCCGCCTACGGGTGGGCCTTGCGCGCGTCCACCGCGGTGACGTCCGCCACGGCGGCCCCAACGCCCGCCACGGCCACGATCACCGCCGCGATCTCCTCCACCACGATCGCCGCCACCGCCGGAGCGTGACGGATAATTCTGAGTGGGATTGTAGTGCGGCGAGAAATTCTGCGGGGCAGAGGCGTTCGAATCCGGCTGGCGTTCCTCGGCGTGGCCCGCTTGAGATTCCTCATGCCCTTCCGCGGCGTGCGCGCCATGAATCTCGCCGTCGGTGACGGGGTCTTCTACGACGCCGGGCTGCTCGCTGTGAGACAAGGAATCGTGGTCAGACGACTCGTCATGCGAGGACTCGTCGTGAAATGCTTCGTGAGCGGCTTCTTCGCCGCGAGCTTGGTGCGCGTGATCTTCTTCCTGCTCGTGCGAAGAAGCAGCGTGCGCTAGCGTTTCACCAGGCAGCACTTCGACGGCGTTGGCGGGCGAATAGGCCGGTGAGAACGCGGTGGCGGCGGGCTGATCAGTATGGGGATGCCCGTGATCGTAATCCTCGAGGTTTTCGAAAACGTCGCTGACATAAAGGAAGGCATCGCCATCAAGGCCGATATCCACGAACGCGGACTGCATGCCGGGGAGGACGCGGGTGACTCTGCCTTTGTAAATGCTGCCTACGAGGGCGAACTCCTTTTCGCGCTCGATATAAATTTCGACTAGCTGACCTTCTTCAAGAATCGCGACCCGCCGTTCGTGGGAGGCCGCGGAGATAACCAATTCTTTTGACATGAAAACTCCTGACTGTGGGTGACCCCGGCTGAGCCGGGGGTCACTTTTCTGTGCGGCCGCAAAGGGCCGACAGGACGCATCGCCGCGAGCTTTAGCCCGTCGGGGGTCCAGTAAATCGGGGCCGGCCCGGTTTGCACCGGGGCACACGCTGGCCACACGGATATCGAGATGGCTTTACGTTCGAAGCCGGAGGGAAAGTTCCTCTTGCTTACGAGGCTGGCCCGTTGCCGGAGAGCTTCCGGGCCAACGGCGGACGATGCTGTCCTCACTCTAAGATCCTTGTTCCTATCCGGCGGGATTTGCCTGAGCAAACACCTCGCGCGGGACTGGCGGCCGGTTCAGTTAACGAAGCGGCGAAGCCGAACATTCATAACCAGACCAATCGCCAGGAAAACAAACAACGTAGCGGAACCCCCGTAACTCATGAGAGGAAGCGGAATACCGGTCACGGGCATAGCGCCGATGACCATCGCCACGTTTACTAAAACATGAAAACCAAGCGCTGCTGCGACGCCCATTACAAGAAACATTCCGGCGCGGTCTTTTGCGCGCTGAGCATTCTGTACTAAGCGTAACAGAAGAGCCATGTACAGCCCAAGGGCAAGAAGCACGCCTTTGAAGCCCTGCTCTTCAGCCCAGGCCGACATGATGAAATCGGAATATCGGACGGGGATGTAGCCCAGTTGATTCTGCGTGCCGTTGCCAAACCCTTTGCCCCAGAACCCGCCCGAGCCGACGGCAATCTTTGATTGAAGAACTTGATAGCCGGAGCCTTTGGCGTCGTCTTCGGGGTGCATGAAAGACGTGACTCGTTCCCTCTGATACGGCTTCATGACGCGCCATGCAACCGGGAGCATCAAGAGCCCGATGAGCGCAATCGCTGCAGCATGTTTCCACTGCAAGCCTGCGAGAAATGCGCCTACCACCAGCAAGGGTACCAGAACAAGCGCGGTGCCTAGATCGGGTTGCTTGAGAATCAGAGCTAACGGCAACCCCACGATGAGCCCTGCCTTGATCAAATCCTGCAAGGAAAGCTCATCGGTGCGCACCTCCGCAAAGAAGCGCGCTATGACTATGATTATAATCAATTTGACCAATTCCGACACCTGAAGAAATT
>Ga0210384_10002846_pt1 | contig 20594 bp, 22 predicted proteins | sample IncBWH2MmetaG_FD_160574 | JGI IMG/M metagenome (GOLD analysis project Ga0210384, IMG submission 160574) | Forest soil microbial communities from Barre Woods Harvard Forest LTER site, Petersham, Massachusetts, United States - Inc-BW-H-2-M | ecosystem: Environmental > Terrestrial > Soil >...
ATTTCGGCAAGGAAGGCAGCCCGCAGCCGATCAGCCCCAACATCAGTCAGGAAACATTGGCGGAAATGGTAGGCACCACGCGATCCCGAGTCAGCCACTTCATGAACAAGTTTCGCAAGCTGGGCCTTATCAACTACAACGGGGATATCGAGGTTCACAGTTCACTGCTCAGCGCGGTCTTGCATGAGCAGCCGCTACTAAAGGAGCGCGACTAGGAGCAATCCCGGACCCAAAGAAACGGCCTCAGCGCGGATGGACCTGCTGAGGCCCTCACTATCGAAGTTCTTGGATAACGGCATCCGGCAATTAGGCGTGGCGGGTCAGTATTTTCGGCATTCGGAGCCGAACCAGTAGACCCGCCCCTGTAGTCGCGCTGTCACTTTCATTACGTGCAAGTTTTGTCAGCCGCCAAAACTGTTTGCGCTTCTGCCTGCGTCCGATGAGCAGCGCCGACAACCTTCATGTTGCCCCCAGCGGCAGGCGGGGCATTGACAATTTGACACTTCATCGTCGCGGTATCTTGAGCCAGGTAGAACGAGGAGGCACCTGATGGCGGCGCCTGACCGGTAGTTTTGTCCTGCGCGAATGAAGGTGCCGCGAATGCGAGAATAGCAACCGTCGTTAAAAGAATTTCCCAGACTTTTGGCCAATGTCCGCCTCTCGAAACGAAATGAGCCGCCGCCCCTTCTCGTCCCACAAGGCCCTCGGCACACACCGCAAACTCTGGAAGAGGGTGATCCGTCCCACGGCAGCGAGTTCCGGATGATCCCGGAGCACGTCCGGCAGCCGATAGCAGGGAATTCGACTGCATAGATGATGGACGTGGTGGACGCCGATGTTCGCCGTGAACCAACGCAAAACACCCGGCAAGTGATAGTGCGAACTGCCATGCAGCGCAGCTTCGGGAAAGCTCCAGGCCTCATCACGGGACCATGAGGTGTCCTCGAACTGGTGTTGGACATAGAACAGCCAGACACCGATTGACGCAGCCAGAACCGTGATCGGCAGATGCACCAGCAGGAATGGCCCAAAGCCGATCAGCCAAATCATGCCGGCGACCAGAATCGCGATGACGATGTTCGTACCCATTGTACTTAGCCAGGGCTGCCAGCCGCCACGCATCATCCCAATCGGCAACCGATGCCGCAAGATGAACAAATACGTGGGACCCACGCCAAACATCACAATCGGATGCCGGTACAGACGATAGAGGATCTGACGCCATCGAGGCCGCGCGGCAAACTCGCTCACGGTCAATGTGTCAATGTCGCCGAAGCCCCTATGATCGAGATTACCTGAACTCGCATGATGGCGCGCATGGTTGCGTCGCCAGTAATCGTAAGGAGTTAGAGTAACAACGCCGATGGCTCGGCCGACCCAATCGTTCGCAAGACGGCCGTGGAAGAACGACCCGTGGCCGCAGTCATGCTGGATCATGAAGAGACGAACGAGCAGGCCCGCCGCGGGCACTGCCAGGAGCAGACCAATCCAATGGCCGCGGACAACAACAGCCAACGTCAGAGCCCAGATGACAAAAAAGGGCACCGCTGTGATCATCAGCTCGAAAATGCCGCGCGCGTTATTGGGTTGGCGATAACGGGCAAGCAGCTGTGGCAACGCGCGGGTTTCTGGGGGGCCTTGAACCATGTCTAGACTGCCAGAGATTGCAACGCGCAAACAGCGCTAATCTTGCCCTCAATACGGGTATTAATAGCCGCCGCCGTAGTAGCGTGGCCCGCCGTAGTAGCCCTGCCCGCCGTAGTAGCCGGGCCCGCCGTAGTAGCCGGGCCCATAGGCCCCATAGGCCCCTAAGGCGGCGGCTCCAGCCGCAGCACCCAAGATGCCAAGGCCAATTGCGGCCCCCGGATTGCCGTAATAGGCGCGACCACGATAGTAGCGGCGATAGTAGCGGACGTCAGTCACGTCAGACGACTGAGCCGCTTGTTTCAAAATAGCCATGCTCGAGACTGGAGCAGCCCCCGAAGGGGGCACCGATCCGAGCATCACCACACCGACGACCGCGACGGCGACCGCCCATTTTGTCGTCTGCTTGTTCATAACCGTATCCTCTCGTTCTTGGAGACCTTAAGCGGATAATGAGGGCGTAGAGAATGCGACGAGATGGCAGCCGTCGCTAAGAGAAGCTTATTCATGGCCTGACCAATTCTTACGTGTCCAACATCACCGCGCGAAATCGCAGATGTTGCGGCCAATCGCGTTTCCGTGATTGCGCGCAGCCAACATCTCCCGACTTGAACATGCACCTCCGAACCCCGGAGTCGCTGATCAATCTTGACCAGTCTCTAAAATAAATAGGGAGCGGCTGGCTTAGTTGCGCCAACGGAAGCGTAATCGTGCAAACCGCACTAACCGGAGAAACCCGCCTGGCCGGCAGGAGTGACGTGCATAATCTACACAATGCCCGCATCGGCTTGAGGAAGGTTCGGAAAATTGCGGGGGACTTCGCGCGGGGTACCTCCATGATGAGACCCAGACAGTAGCGCGGGCGTATGGGGCGGTCTGTACGCCGGACTTCTTCGGTTACAACGCCGATCGCAAGCTCAAGTACCGCGGCCGGCTCGACGAAGGACGTACAACTCCGCCCCGCGCAGGGGCGCCCCGAGAGCTTGTCGAGGCCATGCGTGTCATTGCGACTACCGGTGTGGCGCCGGCTGATCAGAAGGCGCCTGTTGGCTGCTCGATCAAATGGAAGGACGAATAAGGCCGAGACCTTGTCACGGGCTCGCCTCTTCAATAGACAAAATTGCGCGGATCACTTCTCCTCGCGCGATTTGTCCAAACGGGAGGCCCAATTTCGTCTTCTTGGCGATTCGGCTGTTCAGCACGTGATCGACACGAATCCTGGTGGGCTCGATGGTGCTGGGAAGGAGACAAGCTTAGCCTTTCTCAGGAAATGGCTGACGTATGGCCGAACGGGCGCGAATGACCCAACTGCGTCGACGCCCCATCCACGCTGGTCGCTCGCGCCGACGAGGTCATCGAGTAGCAGTGGGATTGATGTCCGGGTTTGGCACTTTTCGGAAGTGATCCGACTGACCGACGATGTCCGTTCACGGGGCAAAAGCGGAAGTCTCTGTTGAACAACCCAAGGTCCGTTGATGACCCAATGCCGACGAATACACGGCGACGACTGGCGTCGGCTCTGAAGGTTAAGCGGACGAGGTGGCGCGGCAGTTCGCGTTCTATTTGCATGCCTCGACGGGACTAATCACGCCGCTGAACCGCATCTTGCACCCAATACGTCCCGCCCGCCCGAAGGGGCCATGCATTCGCCGAGTCGGAAAATGCAGATGCGCCGACCTAACGCTGGGCTTTCCCCAGTTTGGGGAATTCTGAACCCTCGGCTTCCGACTTGATGCCGGTGGACGGCGTGGGACGTTTCTGTTCAAGGACGGGTCCTTCATTGCCCTCGAACAGTATGCGCTGTGCCGCGCCTTCGAGATCGTCGTATTGCCCACTCCTCAGGGTCCACATGAACGAGGCCAGGCCAACCAGCGCCATCCCGATCGCAATCGGAATCAGAAAGAAGAAATCGATCATGGGACCATTCCCGCAGCGCCGAGCGCCGTCGCAATTTTTTGCTGGGCGCCGCCGGGCACCGAAACATCGGTCCGACGCAGCCCGTCACGCAGCGTCCGGCTAGAAGGCAGGAGCTCCTCGGTCGAGGTGCCTACTTCATCGAAACACAGTCCGGCACCGGGTGCGCAGCAACTCATGGGATCGGCTCCATTTCGCAACCGCGGAGCCACGCTACGCGGCAGCCGGTTGCACGGCGCGATAAGCGTGCCAGGTGGCATGTCCGAGCAGCGGATAGATCACAGTTAGTCCGAGCATGCCTGTCGCAAGGCTCGCCAGGAATAGCAACAGCACGATCGCCGCCCAGATCAGCAGGACGCGCAGGTTGTTCCATACCAGCGCCATGCTGCTGCCCATCGCGGTGAAAGCATCGACGTCCTCGTTGAGCAGCATGGGAATCGAAAAGGCGCTAATCCCGAACGAGAACGCCGCAAACAATCCTCCGACCGCGGTCCCCACTGCGAGCATCGCCCAGCCGGTCCGTGTGGTGAAGAGCATCGGCGCGATATGATTGAGACCCGGGAACGGCAATAGGCCGAAGAACAGCGCGTAAATGATAACGGCGGCTCGCATCCACACCATCATCAATAAGCAGAGCAGCACGCCGGTGAACAGGATCTGGCCACCCGAGCGGGGCCTGACGAAAAAGAGGTTGCGCCACTGCAAGGGTCGACCGGCCTCGATGCGGCGGCTCTTTTCATACAGCCCAACGGCCAGGATCGGGCCAACCACCATGAAGCCGGCGAAAGCCGGAAACAGGATGTAGTCGCGCCCCAGTGCGATGAGGCTGCCGACAAAGCCGACCGAGATCAGGAAGATGAGCACGCCGTAAACGATGCTCATCGCCGGCTGCGTCATTAAATCTCGCCAACCCTTGGCGAGCCACAGTAACGGATCGCCGTCCGTCAGCGACCGGGTCCATCGATTGGGGATTGGAAGGGGCGATGCGACCGGAGGGATCACCGGCATGGCGTTTCTCCCTGCTTAGGAATGACCCGCATTGACCGCCGTCGGCGGTGAACACGACGACTCCGCGGCGCTGAACAGCCCGCGCGTGGCATCGCCTTCGCCTTGCTTCAGATGCGTGAGGCAGGCAGGCTGCGACATGGTCGCGACATAGATCAGATGGGCATTGGCGGTGATAAAAACGGCGGCGGCAACAGCGAGCAGGATCCAGAGGCTGATCACTGGTCTCGCGCGTTGTCGCTTATCAGACATGCCGAGCTCGTTCATGGTGTCGGCGTCCGCTTGTCGAGCAGATAGAGCGTGAGGATCTTGCGATCGAGTTCGGACAGGCGGCCTTCCCAGGTCGGCATGAGGCCCTGCCGGCCGTCCCATATCGTGGTGTCGATGGTCTCTAGGTCGCCGCCATAGATCCAGAACTTGTCGGTCAGATTGGGCGCGCCGAGTTCGGGATTGCCCTTGGCGTCATCGCCATGACAAGAGACGCAGTTGGCGGCGAAGATCTTCTTGCCGGCCTCCGCATTCTGAAAATCGACGGTTTTCGCGTTCGGGTGCGAGAGCGAATAGACGTAAGAGGCCGCTTTCAGGACGTCGGCTTCCGGCAGCATCTGGTCGCGTCCGAACGCCGGCATCTGCGACACATGGGTATCCTTGTGCGTGGAATTGATGCCGACGCGGATGGTATTGAAGATGTCTTCCGGCTTGCCGCCCCAGAGCCAGGATGATGTCGTCAGGTTCGGAAAGCCGGGGCCGCCTTTGGCATCGTGGCCATGACAGGCCGCGCAATTGTCGCCGAACAAGGTGCGGCCGTCCTCGCGCACGATTGCCATCATTTTCGGATCGGACTGGACCGCGGCAAAGCTTTCGGTCTCGATCTTCTTGGTCCAGACGCTGCGATCGGCAGCCGCTTCGCGCAGCGACGCCGCAACGACGTTGCGTTGATCGATGCCAAGGAGGCCCTTGGTGTAGGTCACCCCCAAAGGCCAGGCCGGCATCAGCACCCAGTAGCCGACGGAAAACAGGAAAGCGAGCATCAGGAAGAAATAGACCACGCGCGGGACCGGCGTGTTCAATTCCTTGATCCCGTTCCATTCATGGCCAGTCGTGAGATAGCCGGTGTAGCTATCACGGTCCTGCTGCTCTACCGCCATGGCTTATCCTCGTCGTCAAGGATGGACTGAGCGGCGCGATCAAATCTCTGCTTGTTGGAGGGCCAGTAAGCGTAGACCAGAACCGCGGCCGACAGCGCGATCAGGTAGAACAGGCCGAACGATTTGGAGATGGCGACGAGGAAGTCGTGTGCGACGTTCATTGGACCGCTCCTGCCTGTGCCATCGGTTTGGAGGCCGCGTCGGTAAGTCGACCGAGAACCTGCAAATAGGCGACCAGCGCATCCATTTCTGTCAATCGATCGGCCTGCCCGTCGAACGCCCGGACCGTGGTCGCCTTGCCGTAGCGGTTGGTCACGCCCGCGGCCAGCGGTGAGTCAGGATTGGCCTGGCCGTACGCGTCAAGCGACGCGTTGGCGATCATATCGTCAGTATAGGGCACGCCGACCGCACGCTGCGCCTTCAGGTGAAGGGGAAGGTCGTCAGTGCGCAATTCGGTGGCCAACAGCCAATCATAGGCGGGCATGACCGACGCCGGCACCACGTCGCGAGGATTGATGAGATGAGCGACGTGCCATTGGTCGGAATATTTTTCTCCGATCCGCGCGAGATCCGGCCCGGTTCGCTTGGAGCCCCACAGCATCGGGTGATCGTATTTGGATTCCACCGCGAGCGAGTAGGGGCCGTAACGATCGACCTCGTCGCGCAGCGTGCGGATCATCTGTGAATGGCAGGCATAGCAGCCTTCGCGGATGTAGATATTGCGGCCGGCGAGCTCGAGCGGCGTGTAGAGCCGCATGTCGGGTGCGTCCTCGACCGTCTGCTGGATGGTGAACAGCGGCGCGATCTCGACCAGGCCGCCGATGCTCGCCACAACGATGATCCCAAGGACAAGGCCGATCGCCTTGCGTTCCAGCCGATAGTGAAATCCGAATATCGACATGACGGTCTACTCCGCCGGCTGCGCGGCAAGCTTTGGCTCCGGCAGGTCGCCCGCTTGAGCCGCCGCCGGGCTCGGTATCTTGATGGTCATCCAGATGTTGTAGGCGCCGATGCAGGCGCCGATCAGGAACAACAGTCCGCCGATGGCGCGGGCAATGTAGTAGGGATGCATCGCGATCAGGGAATCGAGGAAGGAAAAAGCGAGCGTCCCGCTCTCATTATAGGTCCGCCACATCAGCCCCTGGATGATGCCGGAATTCCACATCGCGAAGACGTAGATCACGGTCCCCGACAGCGCGAGCCAGAAATGCGCTTCGACGAGTCTCGCCGAGTACAGGCTCCGTTGCTTCCAGAGCCAGGGCACGGACGCGTAGATCGAGCCGAAGGTGATCAGCGCAACCCAGCCCAGGGCGCCGGCATGAACGTGGCCGATGGTCCAGTCGGTATAGTGCGAGAGCGAATTGACCGTGCGGATCGCCATGAACGATCCCTCGAACGTGGTCAGGCCATAGAACACCGCGGCGACCATCATGAAGCGCAGCGTGGCGTCGTCACGGACCTTGTGCCAGGCGCCGTTAAGCGTCAATAGCGCGTTGCCGGCGGAAGCCCAGGACGGCACCAGCAGCATCAGCGAGAAGGTCATGCCGAGCGTCTGCACCCACTGCGGCAGCGCCGTGTAGTGCAGGTGATGCGACCCCGCCCACATATAGAGAAAGGTGATGCCCCAGAACGAGATGATCGACAGCCGGTAGGAGAAGATCGGCCGGCCCGATTGCACGGGCAGGAAGTAATACATCATGCCGAGGAAGCCGGCGGTCAGGAAGAACGCCACCGCATTGTGGCCGTACCACCATTGAGTCATAGCGTCCTGGACGCCGGAAAACGCGGAATAGCTCTTGGCGTGGCCGAGGGAGACAGGGACGGCGAGGTTGTTGACGATGTGCAGGATTGCCACGACCAGGATGAAGGCCATGTAGTACCAGTTCGCGACGTAGATGTGCGGTTCCTTGCGGCGCGCCAGTGTCCGCAGATAGATCAGGAAATACACCACCCAGACGACCACCAGCCAGATGTCCGCGTACCATTCAGGCTCCGCATATTCCTTCGATTGGGTAATTCCCATCATGTAGCCGGTGACGGCGAGCAGGCAGAACAGGTTGTAGCCAATCAGCACGAACCAGGGGCTTAGCTGGTCGGGCAGCCGCGCCCGCGAGGTTCGCTGCAGCACGTAGAGCGAGGTTGCGATCAGCCCGTTGCCGCCGAAGCCGAAGATGACGGATGTGGTGTGGACGGGGCGGATCCGGCCAAAGCTCGACCAGCCGCCGCCAAAGGTCAGGTCTGGATAGACCAGTTGCCACGCCACCCAGTCGCCGACCGCAAGCCCGAACACGGCCCAGGCCATTGCCAGGACGATGCCAGCCTTGCTGGGATCGTCGTAATACCGGGCAAATCGCTCATCCGACGGCTCCGGCGAGTAATAATGTCTGCCGACGAGGAAGATCGTGAGCACGCCGGCGATAAAGATCAGCGCTCCGTGAATGCCGATTGGATCGTCGCGCCCTGCCAAGCCAAGCACCAGTCCGCAGATTGCGACCACAAGGCTGATGAGAACCGCGTATTGTCGCTCTTTCCGAGTGAGTTGGGCAATCATGGGGCGCCTGCGCGAGCTGAGGAACGCAATTGCATTCGCTTTGATCCCGTGCGGTGGTGAACCCGAGATAATCAAAACGCGCGAAGATCGTGTTCCATTATAGAGCGTTTTGGCTCGCATTCGGCAACCCGAAGAGGGCGCTGGTGTTGATCTAAATCAAGTTGGCGGGGTCGCCCTCGATAAAGACCTCGTGCTAGCGCAGGTGGCAAGAGACAGGACGATAGCGGCCAAGGAGAGAATGGCGCTCGCCGACGAAATGATCAAATAGGAGGTGCAATTGCTGCCCTGCATGAGTCCGCAGTTGGGCCCAAGGCAGACATGGCGCGATGTCCGACTTGAGTCCGTTATGCGGGTTGCCGGCTCAACCGGTCGACGCAACACAGGCGTTAAATCTCTCTGCTGGGCAGCAGCCATCCTTCTTCGGGCAACCGAACCAGATTTACGCGCCGGTTGGATTGAAAACAGGGGAAGTGCGTTGTCGCGCAATCCGAACCCCGCGCTCTTTCAGGTCGCGCAATTCTACAAACATCATTGCGGTCATCAATGCGTCATTGAAGGCATCGTGCTGAGTGAGGGCGGGGATTTTCAGGTCTCGTTGGATAGCGGAAAACGAGAGATCGATCGCCGCACCAGGCGGAGCGTCGCTGTATTTGCGATCGTAGTACAGCCTCGAGACCTCGATACGTTTGTTGGGCAACTCGATCCCAACCAGGGGAAGGATGTACTTGTTCAGCATCGCAATATCAAAATCGACGTAGTAACCGACCAGAGGACGTGCGCCGATGAAATGCAGAAAGCCCGGTATCACCCGCCAGACAATCGGCGCCTGTTCGACATCGGATCGACGCAGTCGATGGATCTTGATTGCTTCTGCCCGCATGTCGGAGTCGGGATGGGCGACCGCTTCGAAACATTCGCTCGTCAATATCCGGTTGCCGTGGATCTTGATCGCCGCAATTGCGACAATATCGTCGGTCCGCACCTTGAGCCCGGTCGTCTCACAATCTATCGCGACGACCTCGTCTGCCGGCGCTCGCTTGAACATGAAGCGGTACGATTGGTCGCTGATCGTGGCCTGATGGAGCAAGCGCTTAATCGCACGAGGAAGCATTTTAGAACGTGCCAAGTTTAAAGTGGTGGCGAACGATATCGCGAAACTCTTTGACCACGTGGAGTGCGTCGCGCAGGAGCTGACGCTCCATGCTTGATAGCTGCGCTGGCCTCACGAGGGTGCCTGACGCGCCGGCCGCTGCGGCCAGCTGTCCGTCGAGACGGAGCATCAGCAAGAACCGGAAAGCCTGGCTCAAGTCATTTGTAAACTCGGTCTTCAACACTCCGAGATCACGCAATCGCGCGATGCGCTTGTCGGTAGACCTCTCAAGTATGCCATGCGCAATGGCCATGCTGCGAACGCCATGTACGATTGGGAATATGCCACCCTTCTTCAGGTCAAGGGCATCGCCTGCGCCTTCAGAGGTAACCAAGTTGTTAAATAGACCGATCGGCGTGTCGAATGCGTCGATAGCCCGCGCGAAGTGTGCCAGGAAAGCTTGTTCACCCCGGATCAAGTCGACAAGCGCCGTCTTGGCTTTGTCCAGCAACTGCCCATTACCCGCAACCGCTTGCGCATCGTAGATAATCGCCACATTCATATGGGCGGTCTCATCGGGCAGTGCGATCCAACGTCGGAAATCCGCGAGATATTCAAGGAGCGGCTTGGACCATGCCGGATTACGCACCATCACGTTGCCGGGACAGGGCGGAAAACCAAAGCTCTCGAGAGCACCCGAGAACTCCCTCCGGAAAGCATCGAGCGTTTCGCCTTCGACCGGGCCCGCCAGGATAATGCCGTTATCCTGGTCGGTCCGCATGATCTGTTCGCCGCGTCCTTCACTGCCCATGACGATAAGGCAGCTCGTAGTGCGCAGCTCGGCCGGCGCGACCATTTCGAAAAGCCTGGACAGCAGGCGCCGGTTGAGGTCCGAAACGATCTCTTCAATTACCTCGACCTTCACGCCTTGGCGTCGAAGCACCCGCGTTTGTGCTTCGATTTCGCGCGAGGCGACCACCAAATCCTCTTGGCTTGAGGCGCGATCGATGCGGCCCGCCACTATCTGTGCGCTGCCGGCCAAGAAACCCAAGAGGTCGATCTCCTCGAGAATCCCGACGAACCGCTCGTCATCCCGTACCGCGAGGCGCCGCTTGTTGCATTTCGTCATGAGCAACAGCGCTGAGAACACGAAATCGTCGAGCCGTACCGACACGATATCAAAATTTGTAAGATCGCGCACCGACATCTGGATCGATTGACGTCGCAAAACAGTTGCTTTGGACAGGCTCATCCCCGTAATGATACCGATACGCTCGCCGTCGCGTACGAACAGAGCATTGCTGTTGACCTCGCGCATCACGTGACCAGCAGTTTCAATGGTGTCATTTACAGCCACGAACGTGGGGGGATGTAGATAGAGTTCGGCGACCTTGGCGTACATCAACGAACCATAGCGCCGCGTCTCCTCATCGCGCGCAAGTTCGTCCAGCTTTTGCGAGATTTCGCGGTAAAAGAACGCAGCAAAACGGGGGTTGGTCTGAATTAGTTTGAGCGTAACGGTTTTTGGAATGACATAGCAAAGCGTCTCCTCGCGAGCGACGAACGCATGCCCGCCCTGGCCGTGGACGAGGGCGCGGCTGTCGAAGCTGTCGTTTGGACCGAGGAGTGCTAGCAAACCTGCTTCGTCCCGCTCCTCGACTGTGCCCTTGATGACGACGTAGAAAGCATTCGCAAGAACGTCTTGGGCTATGATTGCTTCGTTCGGACGAAAGTAGGCAATATCGAGCGACGCCCGCAACGTCTCGGCTTCGTTCGGCGTTAGACGATCGAAAGGCGGATTGTTGAGGTCGAATGCCTTAGGCATGTTGAAGCTTTCAAAGGCATATGCGGCCTATGAGCGAAAGGCTACCCTCTAGCGAACGGTAATGCACCGTTCACTTTGCCACGCTGTTGCGTGGCAATCCACCTATCGGCTTGCGGGTCTCGACAAGCTCACCATTCCCCGCTTATCCCTCGAAACGGCGTCGAACCCCAAAGCCGCGTTTCTAATGTGCCGTGGCGGCAGAAGCGCCGATACCAGTCTGGCATCGGACATACTGAGCGTCAAAGCCGTCCCGGTCGATTGCAGCACGTCTACTCCGATCCAAGATGGAAAACAGCCAAATGCCGGCAAACGCGAGAGCCATCGAGAATAGGGCTGGATTGTCCAGCTTCACTGGTGCCGAGCCTTTCGCAAAACCTAGTGTAACTTCCCAGACTGCTGGAGAGAGAACGACGCCAACAACCGCGCTGATAAGACCCAGGAATCCGCCGATCAGCGCGCCTCGCGTTGTTAAGCCCCTCCAGAAGATCGACACTACAAGCACCGGAAAATTGCACGACGCAGCGATGGCGAAAGCGAGGCCGACCATAAAGGCGACGTTTTGGTTCTCGAAAACGATTCCAAGAAAGATTGCCAAGACACCCAGAACCAATGTCGCAATCTTTGAGACGCGGATTTCGTCCTGCTCGTTTGCATTCCCGCCCTTGATCACCATGCCGTAGAGGTCATGGCTAATGGAGGATGCGCCGGCAAGTGCCAAACCCGATACCACGGCCAGAATGGTGGCAAAGGCCACGGCAGAAATGAATCCAAGAAACAGGTTGCCGCCGACCGCGTCCGCCAGATGGATAGCGGCCATATTGGAGCCGCCCTTAATTGCGGCGATTCCACTCTTGGTCTTTTCCAAGATTGAGCTGTCCAGAAACGCGGGATCGGTGGACACGAGGGTGATTGCGCCGAACCCAATGATGAAGGTCAGGATATAGAAATAACCAATGAAGCCCGTCGCGTAAAATACTGATTTGCGCGCGGCCTGTGCATCCTTCACTGTGAAAAAACGCATAAGGATATGCGGAAGGCCGGCAGTACCGAACATCAGAGCAAGGCCCAGCGAAATCGCCGACAGTGGGTTGGAAATCAGGCTGCCCGGTTCCATGATCGCGGTCTTTTTAGGATGCACCTCAGTTGCCTTAGCGAAGAGTGCTTCCGGGCTGAATCCATACTTGTAGAGAACGGCTCCGGCCATAAATGTTGCGCCCGAAAGCAACAATGCCGCTTTGATGATCTGCACCCAGGTCGTCGCTTTCATTCCACCAAAGGTCACATAGATCATCATCAGTCCGCCGACCAGGACGACCGCAATCCAGTAATCCAGGCCAAACAGCAGTTGAATCAGCTTCCCGGCGCCAACCATCTGGGCGATCAGGTAGAACGCAACGGTGACGAGCGAGCCGCATGCCGCCAGGATGCGGATGTCGGTCTGCCCGAGCCTAAATGAAGTCACATCGGCAAACGTGAACTTGCCGAGATTGCGCAGTTGTTCAGCAATCAAAAACGTGACGATCGGCCAGCCCACGAGCCAACCGACCGAGTAGATCAAGCCATCGTAACCGGAGGTGTAGACGAGGCCCGAGATGCCGAGGAACGAGGCTGCCGACATGTAGTCGCCGGCGATCGCGAGTCCGTTCTGGAAGCCGGTGATTCCGCCGCCGGCCGAGTAGAAGTCCGCGGCCGACGCGGTCCGCTTGGCCGCCCAATATGTGATCACCAGCGTCAGGGAGACGAACCCGATGAACATGCTAATAGCCGACCAGTTGGTGGCCTGCTTGGCTCCGCTGTCGATGGTGCCTGCGGCGAGCGCAAGCGTCGGCACGCCTACCAGCATGATTGCCAGTAGCCAGAAAAGCTTCCTCATGAGCGGTTTTCCTCAACAATCTTGCGGATCAGCACGTCGTAGCTGGAATTCGCCTTTCTTACATAGATACCGGTCAGCACGAACGCGAGCACGATGACAGCCAACCCGATCGGAATCCCGATCGTCGTCACGCCGGTACCGATTCGCGTTCCCAGAAACTTGGGCGCGTAGGCCACGAGCAGGATGAAGCCGAAATAAATGACCAGCATGATCAACGACAGCATCCAACCTAGCGACGAACGGCGGCGTACGAGCTCCTGATAGTTCGGATCTCGTTCGATCTTTGTGAGGCTGTTCAACATCACGGACCCTTGGACTTCTTCCTGTCGACTATCAGCCCCGCTTAGCGGGCCAGTACCTGCTTCTGTATCGCCTGCAACAGGGATGCCGTTGACGCAGATCAAGTTTGATCCCGATTCCTGCGAGGTCCGTGAGGTGTATAGATTGCTCACGCCATCGGCCAGCGATTGCCAGACCCGGCGCGCCAGCGGAGGCCTGAGCATCGAGGACGCTGCGCGGACGACGGTCAAACGGACTGTGCCCGGAGCCTTCACGGCCAGCGAAACATTCGACGTGAGCGTCGATCTTGGCTCGCCAGTGTCGCTGGATTATTTCGACCGGTGACCTTTTGCGTTCGACGGGAAGACAACTACCGTCGAGGTGCAGCTAAAATAGAAGGCTTCCTGCTACTCCGTTGTAACCTTCCCGGTTAGGTGACGAAACCGCGAGACTCAATGTCCGGAAAAGCCCTAGCCGCCGGGTGAGAATTCGGCCGCAGCTTGATTTGATCCCGATCGAACCCCGCCATCTGCCTCCCAGATTGTCTCGTTACTTTCGATGAAACGCGGATGCGCGCGCCGTTCCGTATCTCGCCAATTCCAGCACTTCTTCCCAAAAGGATTGGAAAATTTAATGAGCGTGGTCGGTTGCATGCCGAAGTTCTATTCCGGCTTCTTCGCGTAGACCATGCACCAACCCTCAGGCGAGACGGTTCCATCGACGGTCTTGCAGGAGGAGGGGGGTTCGAACTGCGCGCAATTGTCACAACGCTGCTCCCCCTTCGGGGTGTCCTGATACTTGACGGCCTTCTGCGACGCTTTCGCTGCCTGCGCGGGCGTCGATGCGCCAACCATGGCCGTCACGCCAGCGACTGTCCCGGCCGCTCCGGCAGCGACGGTCAACACCTGGCGGCGAGAAATTTTGCTTGAATCTTTCATCGTCACTGTCCTGCTTTGTTAAATGAATGAATAGTCCAACGACGCAGGCCACCGCCTTGATCTAGAACAATCGGCGGCGCCGATCGAGCGGACGCTACAGGCGCAGGCTCCCGAAGCGGGTCATTCGAGATAGCTGAGATAGGCGGCGACCGCCTTGATCTGCGCGTCGTTGAGGCTATGCGCAATCGGCTGCATGATCGCCGAGCTGTCTGGTTTTGCCTTGTCCTGCCCCCGTTCCTTGTCCCAGTTCGTCAGCTTTCTATAGATGTAATCGTGAAGCTGGCCGGCGAGACGCGGAAATGCGTCGCGGCCTTTGGCGTCATCCCCATGGCAGGAAGCGCAGGGCGGGATATCGGATTTCGGGATTCCTTCCTGATAGATCTTCTTGCCCTCGGCGACGTTGTCCCTTGGCGCCCCGCCGAGCGGTTTCGGGTCGAGGTCCTTGAACTGATCGGCGAGCGCTTTCTCCATCTGCGGGTTAAGCACGTGCGCGACATTGAACATCACCGGATTGTTGCGTCTGCGCTCGATGAAGGCATCGAGCTGGTTGACGAGATATTCCGGCTGTTGTCCGGCAAGCCGCGGCATCGGATACGATCCCCGAAAACCCTGGCCCGAGAGGCCGTGGCAGGTCTTGCAATAATCGACCTTGGCTTTAAGCTCCTGAGGCGAAAAGTCGGCCTTGCCCTTGTTCTTGTCCTGCGCGTGCGCCGCCGCGGAGGTTGCGACGCCGAATATCGCTACCAGTAGTACAGTAGAAATTCGCATTTGCCCGCCCCTTTGATAATCGCCAACGTTACGCCGTGGCGGGTAGTCTGATCCAGTTCAATTTTTCCGCCTCCGTTTGATCCGGATCAATTAGAGTTCCGCGAATCTGGTTCATAAAGTCACCGACTCGGCAGAAGATGGGGGACAAACCGTCGATATTGCCAGTTTCTTGATCTCGGCGAGCGGCGAAATATTGCGTTTCGACGCGCGTTGGTTTGTTGCGCTGCAACCATTGTTGCACAAAAGCCTCGCCTGCGATGAATCTGATTCGCCCGCATCTATTACCTTGGCGGCGCTTCGCGTTGATGGACTATCGTTACTCCCGTAAGCGGCTTTCGAGTCGGGTTCGTGTCTTGGCACGAAGCGCTGAAGGAAGCGGGATAGCGCGCGATGCGGGGCGATGTCGGTCGTATCATTCGATTAATCGGTAGAGGTGCGATATTCGCTGTGATGGCGGCTTTTGCCGTCGCCGCAATTCTGCTGACGATCGAGCAGACGTCGCCGGCGCAAGCGCTTCCGAGTTTCGCGCGCCAGACCGGTCAGCCCTGCGGCACCTGCCACACCGATTTTCCCGCGCTTACTCCATTCGGCCGGCGCTTCAAATTGCTCGGTTACACCACCGGCGGCGGACCGTTCCGCACGACGCCGTGGTCGTCGCAGGGCGGAAGAGATGCGCGCGCCGAATACGACAAGATGATGGGCTATGTGAAGACGCTGCCTACTGCTCCGGCACCCAGCGATGCCGACAAGGAGTATGTTCCGCCGATTTCCATGATGGCGGTCGTCGGCCTCACGCATACGCAGGCGAACCTGGGTGACCTGATCGGCGCCCCGCCGGACCCGTACAGCCAGAACAACAATGTCGTGCTGTCGCCATTCAGCGCATTCTGGGGCGGCGCGATCACCGACAATATCGGCGCCTTCGCGCAAGTGACCTACAACGCAATTGGCCCTGGCCCCTCGGGCGATCCATTCGACCGCCATACCTGGACCTGGGACAATACCGACGTCCGCTATGCCAACACGGCCCATTTCGGTCCGCTCGACATCGTCTACGGCATCACCGCCAACAACAATCCGACCGTGCAGGATTTGTGGAACACCACGCCAGCCTGGAGCTTCCCATACGCGGTGTCGAACGTTTTTGGCCCGCAAAACCCAGGGACGACCATTGAGGGGGCCTTTGCCGCGCATGTTGCCGGTGTCGGCGCCTACACCATGATCAACGATCTGCTTTACCTCGAGTTCACCGGCTACAAAACGCTTCCGTTCAACACGCAGAACAATCTGGGCACGGACCCCTTCGGCGCCCCCGGTCAGCTCGGCAATATCGCGCCTTATTGGCGTGTCGCGATCGAGCCGCACTGGGGCAGGAACACGTTCATGCTCGGCGCGTTCGGGGGGCAATTCAATGTCCATCCCTTTGTAGATACCAGCTTTCAAAGCTTCTCCTCTGCGGTGTTTCCGCAAAGTGACGTGTTCACCGACTACGGATTCGACACGCAATATCAATACCAGGGCGACAATTGGTGGCTGACGCTGCGCGGCAGCTACATCCGCGAGTTTCAACGGTTCGATGCGAGCTTTATCAATGGTCTGGGCCCGACGAATCCAACTGACCTGCTCAACACTCTTAAGCTGCAGGCGTCATTTGCTTACGGCGCCGACAACAGGGTCGTCTTCACCGCGCAATATTTCAATGCGTGGGGCACCGCCGATGCCGGGCTGTTCGGCACCGATCCTGTGACCGGCGTCCCTCTGACGCCAGCCACCAGCGGGTGGACAACCGAGATCGCCTACATCCCGTTCAGCGCCAGCAAGATGGTCGGATGGCCGTGGTTCAACGCCAGGATCGGCCTGCAATACACCTTCTACAACAAGCTCAACGGCACCTCGGTCGGTGCCTCGAACAACAACACCCTGTTCCTCCATGCATGGTTTGCGATGTAGGCGGATCCGTCCGCATACGGAGATGGTCTGATGAGAAAAAATCCTTTTGCACAAGCCGCAGCGCTTCTAGTGATGCTGACGGGAAGCGCGGTTGCAGCCGACCTGCCGGTGAAGGCGGAGCCGGTCGCTCCGCGATTTTCCTGGACCGGCTGTTATCTCGGCGCACATGTCGGCGGCGGCAGGGGCAGCAAGGACATGACCGATCCGGTGGCGCTCGTTCAGGATACGCTAAGCGGCACCCCGGTAACCGCTGGCATCACCACCGTGACCACGAATCCGACCGGCGCTGTGATCGGTGGCGAGATCGGCTGTGACTATCAGTTCGCCGGCAACGCCGTCATCGGCATCGAAGGTACCGCCTCCGGCACGACCATGAGAGGGAGCGCGTTCGTCGGCCTTCCGGCCGGCTTTACCGGCGAATCTGCGCTGGTGCAGTCGACCAACGACTTTCTTGCGAGCGTGACCGGGCGAGTCGGCTATGCCTTCGACACCGTTCTGCTTTACGGCAGGGGCGGCTTTGCCGTGGCCGGAGACAAATACGATGTCAGCGGCGGCGATTTTGCTGGTAGCGGGCCATTTCACTTCCAGGGCGCGGACAATCGCTACGGCTGGATCGTCGGCGGCGGCGTGGATTGGGCATTCACGCCTCATTGGTCCATGAACGTCGAATATGATTTTTACCACTTCGGCAACGGCGGCATTCTGATGACCGACCAGTTCAGCGGCCTCACGGGCGTTGTGAACGTGAAGCAGACCGTTCAGGTCATCAAGGTTGGATTCAATTTTCACATTAACGGATCGGGCTGGTGATGATCGCAAGCCGTTTGGTTGAGGCGGCCGCGAAGTGCGAAGGCGAGGGGGCCTTGTTGTGAGGGTAATTGGCTTGAAGCTCGTGTTGCAGATCGCCGTTCTGGCGGCGGCCTTAGCATCGAGCGCTCGCGCCCAGGAAAGGATGGGGCCCGCGAGGGTCGGTGGGCTGGAGGCCAAGCTCGAATATTGCAAGACCTGTCATGGGCTGTCGGGCCAGGGTTATCTCGGCTGGTTTCCAATGCCGCGGCTTGCCGGACAGCAGCCCGAATATATCGAGGCGCAGTTGAAAGCCTTCATCGAGCGCCGGCGAGCGAACCCCGTCATGCGTAACGTCGCGCATGTGCTGAGCCCGTCGATGATCTCGGCTTTGGCTAATCATTTCCAGCATCTCAATCCGCCGCCGTTCGGCGGCGCGCCACGCGGATCGATCGCGACGGGGAAGAAGATCTACGAAGAAGGTCTGCCCGAATCCAACGTTCCCGCCTGCTCGGCCTGTCACGGCCCGGACGGTCACGGCCAGAATGAAATTCCGCGGCTGGCCGGTCAGGTCTATCCGTACATGGTCGGTCAGTTGTCGGGCTGGGCGAAAGAGAGAGGCCAAGGGACTTCGGTCGACACTTCCGCGATCATGGCGCCGACGGCGCATAATCTGACACGGTCGCAGATTGAAGCAGTCGCGGCCTATGTGAGTTATCTGCATTGAAAGCAGGCCAGTCTGATACGCCGACACATCGGCGAGTGCATGAGGTGCGAAAGCTTGGGGTCATGAAGCGCATCGGGTTAAAAACAGCATCGCTGGCGATTTTCGCCTTCGCGCTCTCCACGCTCTCCTGTTGGGCCGGAGAGATCGCCGCGGTGCGCAATTGCACTTGGTGTCACGGAACCGGCGCGCAAGGCTACACCGTGGCGCCGCGGCTTGCCGGACAAAGGCCGCAATACATCCTGAGTCAGATCCGGAGTTTCCACGAGCACACGCGCGACAATCCGTTCTCGATACAATACATGTGGGGCGCGGTCGCCTCGCTGGGTCCGTATACGGCGCGCGATCTCGCCAACTATTTCGCCTCGATTCCGCCCAGGCCCGCCAACGACGGCAACGGCGCTTGGGCCGCACGGGGACGCACGATCTATATGGAGGGAATCCCCGAGGCCAACATCGTGTCCTGCTATGCCTGTCACGGTCCCAATGCGGAAGGCATCAGGGACATTCCGCGTCTCGGTGGGCTCGCCTATTTCTACATCAAAGCACGCCTCGAACAGTGGGGCCAGGGATACCACTCGACACCGGGGTCGCCGATGCCGTTGGTTGCGACCCATCTGGGTGCGGAGGAAGTCGAGGCGCTCGCATCATATCTGAGCTTCGTGAAATAGCGGTATGCGCTGCAACTCCTCGCGGCCTTATACAATTGCTGCGCATCGGTCCGCGTCGCTGCCCGTCTGCTTATATCTAAATCTACGGACGGTTAGGGCCCTCTCGTAGCAGCGGTATATTGAGAGTGAACTTGGGAGGACGATCTCTCATGCTGTGGCTATGCGCGGGTGAGTTCCAAGGCTCAGGACCATCACCAGCCCACGGTACTGAGGCCGAACGGCCGCTAAGGGCCTTGGGCGCTGGCGTCATCCGAACTCTTGTCTGAACCAACCTTATCCGCTGCGGGCTTGTCGGTGGTAGCGGTATCAGCAGCAGGCTTGCCAGCAGCAGTGCTTTCGTCGGTAACGTCACGCCACCCGATTACATCGGAGGTTGGGCGTATCCTAGTCCGAACATCGTTATGGTCATTGCCTGAAATCGCCAGCACATGGTCGCGATCAACAACCCGAATTACCTGAAATACATGATGAGCTTTGACGCCAATGGCGCCGGGACGGGGACCGTCCAGCGGGCGACCAGCATTCAACCAGTTGCGAGCAACATTGAACTCAGGACCATAGCGTCCTCCCAGGTGTTGCCGCATCCACCAGCCACACCACTCTGCGGGCCGCTCTCCAGAGTCAGCTCCAATCGCTGCTGATGCCACTGCTATCTCCGGCGTTGCTGTTCGACAACTTATTCGCCAACCAGCCCACGCCTGACGAGGATAATTCAAACCGTCAGGAACATATATTCGATGGCCGTGGAGGTAACACTCGGCACCGGAATGAGCTGCATAAGTTCGGTTTGCCGTGGTGAGGACAACGGCAGCGACAATGAGGATAACCTTGATTACAGACAGCAAGGCCGAACTCCTCCTCGCCTAAGTGTGCCCTGCGGAAAAGAGCAATCCAGACGGCCAGACTTCCGTTATTAGCAGATTTCGTTGAAAAAAGCCGTCCGCCGGGCGAATGAAGGCTACGGCGTTGAGGAGTCCGACGCTTATGCGGCCGTACCGGCCAGCGAGAAGCTCCGCGAGCATATCACCACAGCACGCGAGTTAAGCCAAAGAGATCGCACCGCGGCGAAACCAAGGATAGGCGAAGTTTCGGATATGTCAGCTCTCGCCAACTGCGGACGCGGCAGGAACAAGACCGTCATGTCCGAGTCGGGTCCTCAACGGACCTCGGCCACATCCTAGCGAAGTCGGTTCACGCCCTGATAGCGGACATGGGGCGACAGCGCCGTCATGTCGGTTTCGTGCCATCAAGAGACTCGTGCAGCGCAACAAATTCAGGAAATTTCGACCTGCTATGCGGCGCCCCCCGACGCGGCTGTCGATCTCACTGCGCAGCGTCTCGAATCGATCGGCTTGGTCAGAAGCGCTTCCGCGCCATTCTCAAACGCCTGACGCTTGGTTTCCGGATCGCCGTAGGCAGTGATCATGA
>Ga0210384_10002847_pt1 | contig 20577 bp, 17 predicted proteins | sample IncBWH2MmetaG_FD_160574 | JGI IMG/M metagenome (GOLD analysis project Ga0210384, IMG submission 160574) | Forest soil microbial communities from Barre Woods Harvard Forest LTER site, Petersham, Massachusetts, United States - Inc-BW-H-2-M | ecosystem: Environmental > Terrestrial > Soil >...
CTGGGTGGTATGGAGGTCTTCCGCGTGCCCATTACGCACCATCGCAGCGGCAAGCTCTCCTACGCCTACCAGTATTCTGCCTTTATTCTCATGTCCGCGAGCATTCTTGCATGGCGCTCGCTCCGGCGCAGGTATGACTTGATTTATATCCACAACATGCCTGACATTCTTGTCCTTAGTGCATTGCTGCCGAAAGCGCTTGGGGCCAAGGTGATCCTCGATCAACACGACCCCATGCCCGAACTCATGATGACGATCTTCAATCTTGAGGAAAATAGTCTCGGGGTTCGGTTGATTCGCCAACTCGAGAAATGGAGTATCGCGTGCGCGAATCTGGTTATTACCGTAAATGTAGCTTGCAAACGGATCTTCGCCGCGCGCAGTTGTCCCGCTGAGAAGATCGGCGTAGTCATGAATTCTCCGGATGGAGAAATCTTTACCTACAGGGCAGCGCGTTCCTATCCTGTGTCGGAGGGAGTTTCGGGCAAACCTTTCGTGATCATGTATCACGGGTCGCTTGTCGAACGAAACGGCGTGGATGTTGCCGTGGATGCGCTCGCGCGTGTGCGTGAGGCCGTTCCCAGCGCGGAACTAAGGGTTTACGGGCGCAGTACTCCTTTTCTTGAACAAGTGCTAGAAAAGGGTCGCAGCATGGGGCTAGAAAGCTGCATTCGCTATCTTGGGCCGAAGCGATTGGAGGAACTAGTCCAGGAAATCGAGAACTGCGATGTAGGTGTTATTCCCAATCAACGTAATCGGTTTACCGACATCAATACGCCGACTCGGATCTTCGAATATCTGGCGTTGGGCAAACCAGTGATTGCCCCGCGGACGCCGGGGATTCAGGACTACTTCGATCCTGAGTCGCTTCTGTTCTTCGAGGCGGGCAACGCAGAGGAGCTGGGGGAAAAAATCGAATATGTCTATTCCCATTCCCGCCAGGCGATCGAAGTCGCGGAGCGCGGCCAGCGGATCTATTTGGCACATACCTGGCAGGAAGAGAGAGAGACATTGGTGAAACTTGTGAGTGGGCTTCTGAACGGAGAACAGCGGCAGTGACCAGCACCGGCGCATTCGCCGCCCCAAGCTCGGTTGCGAAGGGCGAGAGTCCAAAGTCGATCCGTGCCCGGGAGGTCGACCGATCCCTCAAAAGCGTTCAGAAGTGGGTTGAGGACCACAACTACCGCGGCTACGAACCCTTTGACGGTCTGTCCTCCTGGGCGCGACCACTGGCATTGGGAAACCTATTCGCGGAACGTCTCCTGATGCAATTGATCCGGCAATGCCCTCTAAACCTTCGGCCTTTGATGGGAGTGCGGCCACAGGATTCCACGAAGTGCCGGGGCTACATGGCCCACGGGTACCTCATGCTCTATCGTGCTAGCGGCGAGCCACAATACCTGGAGAGGGCGACCCGCTGCCTGGAGTGGCTTGACGTACACAAGGTGGCCCGTTTCCAACATCATAGCTGGAGCAATCATTTTGACTTTGTTTCCCGTGGTGGCGGTTACACGCAGGACGATCCGATCATCGTCTGGACGTGTTTGATCGGCTATGCCTATCTGGAAGCTTTCGAGACTACCGGCAACGAGTGGTTTCTGAGGATAGCGGAGAGCGCGTGCAATTGGATTCTTGAGCTACCGCGCGAACGAACCAATCGCGGTGATTGCGTGAGCTACCTGGCTCACGTGCAGAGCTCAATTCATAATGCCAACATGCTCGGAGCTAGTCTTCTGGCCCGCACTGCGAGACAAGATGGCAATGAAGAGTATCTTCGGGTGGCTCGTTCGGCAATGGAATATAGCTGTTCCCGCCAATTACCGGATGGATCGTGGTGGTACGCCGAAGCACCCAAGTATCACTGGATTGACAATTTCCACACCGGGTACAATCTAGACAGCCTAAAGTATTACATCGAATCAAGCGGCGACCAAGAGTTTCGGTCCAGCCTCGAGCGGGGGCTGGATTTCTACAAGTCCCACTTTTTTGAAGAGACCGGGTGCCCGAAGTACTACCACACGCGAACTTACCCGGTGGACATTCAGTGTGTGGCGCAGTCGATCGACACCCTCGCCAGCTTTTCTGACCGAGACCCGGAGTGCCTCGAACTGAGCGCCAAAGTGGCTGCATGGGCGATCGGGAATATGCAGGATTCGAAGGGCTATTTCTACTACCGCAAGTATCCCCTCATCAGGGCGAAAACCCCGATGCTCCATTGGGGACAGGCAACCATGTTCAAGGCCCTCGCTCACCTCTTTCTCTGTCTTGAATCCCCAGGTTCCGAACGGTGACCTGAGCATCAGAGTCGTCCGCCTCCATTTTATTCCAATCCAATATTTGTATGATCGCAGTCGTCGCAAACCTATCTGAGGAGGTCGCAGTTCGGGAGTTCTTCGAACTGTTTAAGACGCCGTGGGAATTCTATGAGCCGCAGCGGAAGTACGATGTCTTGCTCTGTGCCGGAGCGTGCAACTTCGACGAGAACACCGCCAAACTGGTCCTGATCTATTCAGGCCGGAAGCTGCCGATCGATGATGCTGAAAAGGTGCAGATTGCTGAAGGCGGAAACGACGCTTGCACGTTCCCATACCAGGGATTCGCAGTCCCGATCTATGGTGATCACCTGCTCTTCCGGGACAACACCGGAGTCTCGTCCACACGGGAACTTCCGAACAGTGCGATCTACCGCCCCCAGTCAGTTGGTAGGGAAGTAGTGCGGATCGGCTACGACCTCTTCGCCGAGGTTCGTAGGCTGCTGACAACCGGCCAGCCCTCCGTCAACGCTGCTATTCCAGCGTTGGACTTGCACATTGCACTGTTGCGGGACCTGATTGTCACGAGCGGGGTTCCGATCGCTGAGATCCCACCTATTCCAGACGGGTATCGGTTCATCGCCTGCCTGACCCACGACGTGGACCATCCCATTATCCGCCGGCACAAGTTTGACCACACGATGTTTGGCTTTCTGTACCGGGCTATCTGGGGGTCGCTAATCGCTGCATTGCGAGGCCGGGGGCCCTGGCGCAACGTCGGGACGAGCTGGGCGGCCGCGTTGAAGCTACCTCTCGTTCATCTAGGGTTGGCAAAGGACTGCTGGTCCGAGTTTGATCGCTACGTCGCCTTGGAAGGAGGGGGACTTTCGTCCTTCTTTGTCATTCCTTTCGAGGGACGCCCTGGGTGGAGTCGGGCGGGAACGGCGCCCAGGGCCCGAGCCGTTCGCTACAGCGCTGCTGACATTTCCGTTCAGATCCGGAACTTGATCTCGGCTGGCTGCGAGATTGGGCTCCACGGTATCGATGCTTGGGCCGACACTTCGAGCGCCGATGAGGAACTAGAGGAGATGCGCAGAATCACGGGCAAACAAGAGATCGGTGTGCGAATGCACTGGCTGTTTTTCGATGAACAGTCACCGATGACACTTGAGAGAGCGGGCTCCAGTTACGATTCCACCGTCGGCTACAACGAAACCATCGGTTATCGCGCCGGCACGACCCAAGCCTACAAATTACTGGAAACCAGTCGTCTGATTGAGTTGCCGCTGCACGTGATGGATACAGCTCTATTCTTCCCTGGCTATCTTGACCTTTCCGCTGACGAAGCCCACAAGCGAGTGGGAAAGATGGTCGACAATGCAATTCGGTTTGGTGGAACCCTCACCGTTAACTGGCATGACAGGAGCATCGCGCCGGAAAGACTATGGGGTGACTTTTACGTGAACCTAGTGGCCGAACTTAAGGATCGGGGAGCTTGGCTCACGACGGCCGGCCAGGCAGTCGCCTGGTTTCGGAAGCGTCGGTCAGCCGGTTTTGAGAATGTCAGTTGGGAGCCCGGCACTCTGCGCGCGAAGATTACGATCGAAACCGGAGACGATCTGCCCAGTCTTCAACTGCGCGTCAATGACGGACTCGCGCAGCACCAGAACCGCTTGATCAAGCCTGTGGCTGAGGATGTGCGTCGCGGCTTCGATCAGAAGCGAACGGTCGAAGCCTACGTCGCACTTTCACACAAAATGGAAATCGCTGCAGAGAGAAACTAGCCATGAGCGCCCACGAATTGACCTATGTTTTGATTACCCCGGCCCGGAACGAGGAAAAGTTCATCGAGCAGACCATCCAGTCGGTTGTCGCGCAGACCGTGTTTCCCCGGAAATGGGTCATTGTCAGTGATGGTTCGACGGACCGCACCGACGATATCGTGAAGAAGCACATGACTGAGCATTCGTGGATCGAGTTAGTGCGGATGCCGGAGCGCAGAGAACGGAACTTCGCGGCCAAAGTCCAGTGCTTCAATGCCGGTGCTGAACGAGTGCGGGGCGAGAGTTTCGACATCATTGGGAACCTCGACGCGGATATCACCTTCGGTTCCGACCACTTCGAATATCTCCTGTCGAAGTTTGCTGCGAACTCCCAGCTAGGAGTAGCGGGAACACCTTTCGTCGAAGGGAACACCGCTTACGACTACCGGTTCACTACGGTGGAGCACGTTTCTGGAGCCTGCCAACTCTTCCGGCGTGAGTGTTTCGAACAGATCGGCGGCTATGTGGAGGTAAAAGGCGGTGGAATCGACTGGATCGCGGTGACGACGGCGCGCATGAAAGGTTGGAAAACTAGAACGTTCGTGGAACGAGTTTGCCACCATCACCGTCCCATGGGTACCGCAGCGGTCGGCCCTCTGCAGGCGAACTTCAAGCTGGGTGGGCAAGACTATTATCTGGGTGGACATCTTCTTTGGCAGCTTTTCCGTGCTTGCTATCAGATAGCCAGAAAGCCGTACGTTGCCGGTGGCCTTAGTCTGCTTGCCGGATATTTGTGGTGTTGGGTGAGGGGCACCGAGCGCCCCGTCAGCCAGGAACTCATCCGGTTCCACCGGCATGAGCAAATGCAACGCCTGAAGCAGTGTGTGCTGGGCTTCAACACAGTGGCAACAACGAAGCAGACGAGCTAGAGGAACTGAAACATGCTGGCCGAACAACTCGCCCATGGTAGCGCCCAGAACGTCAGCGCGGCGCGAGATACGTTCATCATCGGTGCTGATGATCCAATTCTGATTACCGGTGCGACCGGGTTTATCGGCTCCAGAGTAATTGAGAGTCTCTTAACCCTTGGATTTCGTGAGCTGCGCTGTTTGGTGCGACCTTCCAGCCGCGCCGAACGGGTGCAGGCGCTGAGTCAGCGTTCTGGTTCTGGAGTGCGGGTCGAGGTGATGAAAGGCAATTTGCTGTCGTGCAAGGACTGCGACGCGGCGGTCAAGGGGATCAAAGTCATCTATCACCTCGCCGCCGGCACGGGCACCAAATCCTTCGCTGAAGCGGTAATGAGCTCGGTCGTCACAACGCGCAACCTCCTTGACGCAAGTCTACGCGAAAGGGCTCTGCGCCGGGTCGTAAACGTCAGTTCGTTCACCGTATATACGAACACAAATAAGCCGCATCGAAACGTTCTGGATGAGTCGTGTCCGGTTGAAGAACACCCGGAATTGCGAGGCGATGCGTATTGTTATGCAAAGGTTAAGCAAGACGAACTAGTCATCTCGTACGGACGGCAGTTCGGGATTCATTACGTCATCGTCAGACCGGGGTACGTGTACGGTCCAGGGAAGCAAGCCATCAGCGGCCGCGTTGGCATTGATACGTTCGGTTTTTTCCTCCACCTCGGGGGCTCGAACCGCATACCGTTCACCTATGTTGACAATTGCGCTGACGCGATTGCTTTGGCCGGGCTGAAGAAGGGAATCGATGGAGAGGTTCTTAACGTCGTCGATGACGAACTACCTTCCAGTCGTCAGTTTCTAAGTCTGTACAAGAAAAATGTCCGGCGCTTCCGGTCGTTCTACCTGCCTCACTCCCTAAGTTACGCTTTCTGTTTGCTCTGGGAACGGTATTCGAGGTGGTCCGAGGGACAGTTGCCACTGGCATTCAATCGCAGAAGATGGTTTGTGGACTGGAAGGACACGCGCTACAGCAACGACAAGCTGAAAGGGCTTGTCGGCTGGTCGCCAAAGGTCCCGCTGGCCGAGGGGCTGCAGCGCTACTTCGAAGGCTGCCGGAACGGGAATGAACATGCTTAGAGTCGCGATCATCGGTTGCGGAAAAATTGCAGACGCGCATGCGGCGGAAATCCAGAGGGTTAATGGATGCGAAATCGTGGGAGTATGCGACTGCGAGCCGCTGATGGCGAAACAACTCGCTGATCGATTCCATGTTCCGCAAACGTTTGTCGAGGTCACACATCTGCTGGAGCAGGCGCACCCGGACGTCGTTCATATTACGACGCCACCCGAGAGCCACTTTCCGCTTGCGAAGTCCTGTCTCGAGCGCGGCATTCATGTCTACGTTGAAAAGCCGTTCACGCTCAATTTTGTCGAGGCCAACACACTAGTACGGACGGCGAACGATCGTGGCCTGAAGCTGACGGTGGGGCATGATGATCAGTTCCGACATGTGGCCCGGAGAATGCGCGCATTGGTTGGGACGGGATATCTCGGAACGCCGGTACACATGGAGGCCTTTTACTGCTACAACCTGGATGATCCCACCTATGCGAAAGCGCTACTTGGAGACGGCCGTCACTGGGTGCGCCGGCTGCCTGGAAAGCTCTTGCACAACATCATCAGTCACGGGATCGCCAGGATTGCGGAATTCCTCACAACCGACTCGCAGCAAGTGATCGCGCACGGTTTCGTAAGCCCACTGCTGAAAAGCATTGGCGAAACTGACATCGTGGATGAACTTAGGGTCATTATCAGCGAGGACGAGCGAACGACAGCCTATTTTACATTCTCATCGCAGATGCGACCATCAATACGCGAGTTCCGCATCTATGGCACCAAGAACGGCCTCCTCATGGACCCAGACCACGAAACCCTGATCAAGCTTCCAGGCGCCCGCTACAAGAGCTATACCGAGACGTTTCTGCCGCCAGTGCAGTTTGCGCGGCAGCATCTGGGCAACCTGGCAACGAACGCCACGACTTTTTTGAAAAGAGATTTCCACATGAAAGCGGGGATGAAGTTTCTAATTGAGTCCTTCTACCGCTCGATCTCGAAAGGCACGCCAGTACCAATCCCGTATCGCGAAATCCTTCTCACCGCGCGACTGATGGACTCAATTTTCGGGCAAGTAACAATGAATCGGGAAATTACCCAAGTGGAACGCGATGTCGTCTGTAGATGACAAACAACGGGCGATCGGCCCGGTCAGCGAATGCGACACATGGAGAGAGACTATCGCTAACGATGTTTATGCCGACGACGACCAACACAAACATAAAACGAGACCAGCGCTCAAGCACGTTGCTGTCTGCGTATGCACATACAAGCGGCCGCAACTCCTCAAGCGGTTGTTGGAGAAACTATGCCAACAGGAGACTGAGGGCCAATTTTCGTGCTCGGTCGTAGTCGCAGATAACGATGTGTCGCGATCCGCGGAGCAGGTTGTGTCCGAGTTTGCGCGGACGTCTGGCATGGCAGTTACGTACTGTGTCGAGCCTCGACGAGGCATCTCGCCGACCCGCAACAAGGCCGTCGACGAGGCGACCGGCGATTTTATTGCTTTCATCGACGATGATGAGTTTCCCAGTGAACGCTGGGTTCACAACTTGTTGAAGACGTGCACCGAGTATGGTGTGGATGGCGTGCTTGGGCCGGTCAAGGAGCATTTCGACGAAGCGCCACCGACCTGGGTTGTCAAGGGCAACTTCTTTCAACGTCCGACATACCCCACGGGTACGGTGTTGGACTGGATGAACACACGAACGGGCAATGTGCTCCTAAGAACCGATCTGTTCGAAGGCATCGCCGAGCCATTCAGACCAAAGTTCCGCTCGGGCGAAGACCAGGATTTCTTCCGCAGAATGATTGAGAAGGGGTGGGTATTCATTTGGTGCAACGAGGCGCCAGTGTACGAAACTGTTCCTCCGGAACGCTGGAAGCGAACCTATCTGTTAAGAAAGGCCTTACTCTTCGGTTCTATGTGGGCCGTTCGCGACAGTGTCCCTCCCCGAGAAGTTCTGAAATCAGTCATCGCAGTTCCTGCCTACGTGGCTGCTCTACCGTTCGCTTTCGTGTTGGGACAACACAGGTTCATGACTCTCTTGGTAAAACTCTGCCACCACCTCGGCAAACTGCTTTCGCTGGTGGGAATCAACCCAATCGCAGATATGTATGTCAGCGATTAATGGTTGGTTTTGGCGTGACGCGGAAGAACAGGAACTTCATGTTAGAGATGTGCTCCAAGCAAATCAGAGTTGAGGGCCGCCTCGTCCGGATCGCGCGACTCGAGGGTGAGTTGTACGTCTCGCTCAACGACCCCGAGGCGGTGCTCCAGTGTCTCCGGAATTCTGGAGAGCACGTTGATTTGTTCACCTTCATGCAAATGTTGCCTGATACAACACCGAAGCACAACTTCCCAATGGAGTGGGATAATGTGGCTGCCCTGGAGATATCGACGTTTGACCACTGGTGGAAAGAACAGCTAGGTAAAAAGACACGGAATATGGCCAGACACGCAGAAAAGAAGGGGGTTACACTCCGGGAAGTGTCGTTCGACGACGTGCTTGTTCGGGGAATCTGGGAGATTTACAACGAGTGCCCAATCCGCCAGGGGCGGCGGTTTTTACACTACGGAAAAGACTTTGAAACAGTGCGCCGAATGACGGCGACATTTCTCGACAGGAGCATCTTCATCGGTGCTTTCTTCGAGGAGAAGCTGATCGGCTTCATCAAGTTAACAGCTAATGATAGAGGCACACAAGCCGGTTTCATGTACATCCTGTCCATGGCTAAGCACAGAGACAAGTCTCCCACGAACGCGCTTATCGCGGAGGCCGTTCGATCCTGCGCTAAACGTGGCATTCCCTATCTGCTGTACTCCAATTTTGTATACGGCAAGAGGCAGAAAGATAGTTTAATGGAGTTTAAGGAACGAAACGGCTTTCGGCGCATCGATTTGCCTCGCTATTATGTGCCTATCACCCGTCTCGGCCACATCGCCTTGCGTCTGGGGTTGCACCAAAGCCTTGTGTCGCATTTGCCCGAGTCGATGCTGGCAAAAGTTCGCGAGTTGCGGACCGCATGGTACAAGCGCAAGTTCCGCTTAGAAGAAGCGATCTAGCTTAATCCTGCCTTCATCGCCATAATCCCCCAGAAAGTCCGATAGATGAAGGTCCACAATTCCCGGTTACGAATGCTACCCGAAGGGTCTTGAATGCCTCCATACGTTGCCACAGCCCTTTGCGCCGTTTTCGTCGTGGGATTGTTTTGGCTAGACCGGGAACAGAAGGGCGGGACTTCGCCGGCTCTTTGGATACCAGTCATCTGGCTTTCGCTCGCTGCGTCGCGATCCGCGTCCCAATGGCTGGACTTGGCACCGCCCATGATCTCCAACGAGATCCTGTTGGAGGGAAATCCGCTGGACCGGATTGTCTATGCCTCATTACTGGCTGCCGGGATGATAGTGCTGGCCACCAGGAGGGCAGCGGTCGGCAAACTCGTTCGAGCGAATGGACTGTTGCTTATGTTTTTCCTTTACTGCGGAGCTAGTCTACTTTGGTCTGATTTCCCTGATGTGGCTTTCAAGCGTTGGTTCAAGTCGATCGGCGACCTTGTGATGGTGCTGATCGTATGGACTGAAATTGATCCGACAGTAGCAGTCCGCCGATTTCTTATGCGGGCAGCTTACCTGCTCATGCCACTGTCGGTTTCACTGATCAAGTACTATCCCGCTTTGGGCAGAACGTACGGCCGGTGGCTTGGGGAGGTACATTACACCGGCGTCACGACAAACAAAAACTCTCTGGGCGCGATCTGCTTTTTGTTTGGACTGGCAACCTTGTGGCGTCTTCTTGCTCTCCGCAGGAATCGAAAACAACCGGGTCGACAACGGATGCTGATCGCCAATGGAGTCATTCTCGCGATCATTCTGTGGCTGCTTTGGATGTCGGATTCGATGACGTCCTTGGTTTGCTTCGTGATGGGGTGCGGTGTGATCTTAGCACTGAACCTGACGTCGATTCGCAGAAAACCACTTACTCTGCACTTGATTATCGCCGGAATGTTGATGGCCTGTGTAGCCGTCCTGTTTTTGGGCGTTGGTCCGAGCGTCCTGACTGCGATGGGTAAGAGTTCGACCCTGACCGACCGGACTGAGATTTGGCCTTTGCTCGTGAGCCTGTGCAAGAATTCATTCGTCGGCACTGGATTCGGTAGTTTCTGGCTTGGTCCACGACTTGATAATATATGGAGTGTTTACGAGTGGAGACCCAATCAAGCGCATAATGGCTATTTAGAAATTTACTTAAACCTAGGATGGGTCGGAGTAGCGTTACTCGCCGTTGTTCTCGTGATTGGTTATCGGAACGTGTTTCGTGCATGCCGTCGCGATACACCCTTCGATAGCCTATTGCTGGCATATTTCGTGGTTGGGGTCGCCTATAACTTCACAGAGGCAGCATTCTTTCAGGTGTTGAATCCCGTATGGATAGTATTTCTGCTGGCAACCGTGGGTCATTCATTCGGCGCTCGTACGCCGAACACGGTCAAGAACAGGGGGAACCGCGCATCTCATGGGAGAAGCGAGTTGACGAGCAGTAGCGAACCCGACCGCGACGAAGCTCCATCATATATCGAGGAGATGGTTTGAGGCTTTTCGATGAACCACGCACGTTCTTCTTGCCAAGTGAGGGCGGTGGACTTCGGCACATTGGTGTCTGTTGCGCGCGCGTTGATGTCGTTTGCCAACGTGCACCTAGACTTGTGGGCGTTGCACTTTCGTGTCTTGCTTGCTGGGCCTGTCGCTACGTAAATTGGGCGATAGAACTACGATTGTGACCGAGCAGTGGGGTCCAGTGCAGTGATGCCTCGTATACGATTCATGTTCGTCGCGCTCTTTTTGGGTTGTTGTGTGTGGTGTCATAGTGGCTACGCCGCAACGATCAATGCAACATCGTGTTCATCCGCTAGCGTCCAGACCGCTATCAGCTCTGCCTCGGATGGAGACACGGTAGCCGTTCCTGCGGGCGCCTGTACGTGGACGGCGCCAGTTTCCTATTGCAAGTCCATAACGTTGCAGGGTGCGGGTAGTTCGAGCACGACTATTACCGTCAACACCGGAAGCGGATGGGGAAACGACGCAATTTTTGTGCAGGGATGCTCCGGCAAACATATGCGAATTACCGGGTTCACTTGGCAATACCAGAGCGCCGATAGCTTTGGAATCCTCTATTTTACCGGGGGAGCCGGACTTTCGCTACGCTTGGATCATAATATTTTCAAACCCTTTCCTCCGAGTCCCGGTTATGGCCGGTTCCTGAGTTTTAGCGTCCCTGCCATCAGTCCGGGCGTGGTCATTGACCACAATACGATTACCGACCTCGGCTTAATCGTTCAAGGCTCGGGAAGTGCTGCGTGGAATCAAGCGATGCCCTTTGAGACGGTGAACGCAGTCTATTTCGAGGACAACACCTTTGCTTACCCAAACTTCGCGTCTCATCAGGTTGACATTGATTGCGATAGCGGAGCAGCCTACGTTTTTCGGCACAACTCAGTTAGTAGCAACGCGATTTCAAACCACGGCTATGACTCGGTGGCCAATGGCTGCCGGATGCAGAACGTCTACCTGAACACGATCAGCCCCAACGGCGTTTCCAATTGGGGCATTCAGTACCGTGGCGGCACCGGAGTGGTCTGGAGCAATACGTTCACCAGTCACGCGACGGGGCAGGATTTGGGGATCACGAATTACCGCTCCAGCAATTCCGGGCAAGCGAACATTCATCCTCCGTTCTGCAGTGGCTCGAACTCGGTCGATGGCAATGTCACGAACGGGTGGCCCTGCTATCAGCAGATTGGGCGGGGCAGCGGAACCTCCAATGGTGGTCTGGTCAGCCAACCGCTCTACGAGTGGGACAACTGCATGGCCTCGCTCAGATGCCCGGGAGGGAGCAATCAGATCACCGCCACGGTATACAACAACTTCAGCGCGACCACCGATTACACCAAACAGCACATCGTCCAGAACCGCGACTTTTACGATTCGCAAGGCACGGGCTGCACTACAAATCAAACCACGGGTGTCTGCCTTGGTTTGCTTTCCGCGCGAGCAACCAGCTGCACGACTGGAGTGGCGTACTGGGCGACGGATCAGGGTTCACAGGGAACACTTTATCAGTGCGGCAGCGGAAACAGTTGGAATACGTTTTATACCCCCTACACGTACCCGCATCCCCTACTAGGTGTAAGTGTCGGGGGGGCAGCGGCGGCGAAGCCTCCAACCAGCCTATCCGTGATTGTGAAGTGACGCGTGAAGGTGGGCGGTACCGGTGCCGCGACGACTCGTAGAATGTTATACTCTTCGAGTTAAGGGGGACGCCAGTCGCTCTTGGTTGTCTCGGCGCTCCTCGGAGAGCCGGCCGCCATTTGTCGTTTCGGCCTTTCAGGTCGATCCTGGATGCCTTCAAAGCCAGCGTGACGCACACCTTAGTCCTGATCAGGACGCTAAACCTATCTATAGTAGATAACATGATTGGCTACAGGGCGCGACTTCGCAAGCTGATGGCATGGCACTTTGCACGCAAAGCTGCGTGGCGAGTTTCTCCTGTGCCGATGATCTCCTTTACGTTCGACGATTTTCCCAGGTCCTCGCTGACCGTCGGTGGCAGAATGCTGACTGAACATGGCTGGAGAGGTACCTACTATGGTGCGATGGGACTGATGAGCAGAAACTCGAGCGCGGGGCCGATGTTCACGCGCGCCGATCTGGATGATTTGCTGACGGCCGGTCATGAACTCGCCTGTCACACGCTCGACCATACCTCATGTCTTTCAGTTAGAGCCGGCAAGTTCGTAGATGGATGCGCAGACAACCGCCGAAAGGCAGCTACGATGCTGAGCGGCTATGAGTTGCGGAACTTCTCCTTCCCGCATGGGCACGTTACCTTGATCGCGAAACATTTGTTGCGGTCGGCCTACGAGACGTGCCGATCCATAGAATGGGGCATCAATTCCGACCCTGTGGATCTTGGCTTCCTTCGTGCAAACCCGATCTATTCTCGGTTAGAGATCGGAACGCTTAAGAAACTCATTCACGATAACAGTCGGGTCAAGGGCTGGTTGGTCCTATACACCCACGATGTGGCACTAAACCCATCTCCGTACGGCTGCACGCCTGAGTACTTTGAAGAGATACTGCATTGTGCACTCGATTCGGGAGCAGATATCTTGACAATACGCGAAGCGGCCAGTCGATTTAGGTCAGGGCCTAGCAGGGAAACGGTGTAGCGCTTCAGTTCGCGACAGAAACCGCAACGCCAGAGCAGTCGCGTCGATTTCACAGTTGCCACCTCACGCCTCCAAGCACTCTTAATCCTGAACTAGGAAGTACAGTTGAAGCCTTTTGATGAAAACGGTGCGTTCGTGTCCTCTGTCCCAGAGGCTAACGCGGGTTTACGCCAACTCGCTGTCCGCTCCGCCGGGATCACGCTGCTTTCTGGAGGGGTCGGGTTAGCCATACAGATCATTTCTACCGTGATCTTAGCTCGGCTGTTGACCCCTGCAGATTTTGGCGTGGTAGCTATGGTTACGACCCTCAGCCTGTTGTTGGCGAGCGTGGGGCAAATCGGCTTTCCTGAGGCCATAGTCCAGCGGGAAGAGATGAATCACCGCCTAGCGAGTAACCTATTTTGGATCAATGTAGGTGGCGGGGTTCTACTTACAGTTGTATTTGCTGCTGCGGGATCGTTGCTGGCAAGGTTTTACCACGACAGGCGGGTGGCGCATGTCGCCATCGGTACGTCATTAACGATATTCCTTATCATGACCTCAGTTGTGCATCTGGCACTCCTAAAACGGGCGATGCGCTTCTCTGCAGTCTCTACCAACGACATCATAGCCCGTGCTGTTTCGGTTGTCGTGTCCGTTCTTCTCGGCTGGGCAGGATGGGGATACTGGGCGCTGGTCGGTGGGGCGATTGCGTTGCCGCTCAGCCAGTCCGTCGGGGCATGGTATTTGTGCCGGTGGGTGCCCGGTCTCCCGCGGTGGCACGTCGCGGGTACGGGCTACACCTTGCGTTTCGCACTTAATACGTACGGTCGCTTCGGCGTCAATTATGCCACTCGCAACACTGATAATCTTCTGATTGGCTTGCGTTTCAATGCGCAATCTCTCGGTTTCTACAAGAAGGCATACGACTTATTTGCCCTCAACGCAACTCAGTTCGTAAATTCGCTCACGCTTGTATTTGTGTCGGCTCTCAGCCGAGTGAGGCGGGACTCCGATGAGTACCGGAGCTATCTTATGGGTGCGTTGACGGTCATGGCCTGCTTTGGGATGGGGCTAGCGGCGGTTCTAACGCTGGTCGGAAAGGATCTCATTCGGGTCCTGCTCGGACCCCGGTGGGACGAGTCAGGAAGGATTTTTACATTCTTCGGGCCCGGGATCGGAGCGATGATCCTCTACTACACACACGGCTGGATCCATTTGTCCATCGGACGGGCGGACCGCTGGTTCCGCTGGGGGATTGTCGAATTCTCTGTGACAGTATTGCTATTTCTTGTGGGATTGCCATGGGGACCGGCAGGTGTCGCCATCGCCTGGACTGCTTCTTACTCGCTGCTGATGATCCCCGCAATTTGGTACGCCGGAAGGCCCATCGGTTTCACGGTAGGCCCACTGCTTGCGGCAGTTTGGAGATACATCCTTGCATCGCTGCTGGCGAGTTTCTCGACCAACCTGATTATTCGAAAGATTCCGTCTCTGTCTGGAGCTGTGGGCGCGACCGGAGCGGCCGTTCGGATCGTCGTAGTATCTCTTGTCTTAGGGGTACTGTACTTGAGTGCAGTCGTCCTCTTTCACGGAAGCTTCGAACCGATCTATCAGATATTCAGGCTCTTGCGGGAGATGGCCCCATCGGGCTGGCCCTCAGGTTGGTCTCTTCCTCCCAAGGAAGTTGGCGACAACGGCAAAAGCGGCAAGCGTGAGCTGAGCGGGTCTTATGCTGCGGTCAAGTCTGGCGGCAATCCTTTGGTGTCAATCCTCATTCCGGCATACAACGCTGAGAAATGGATCGCAGCCACGATCCGTTCGGCAATGGCGCAAAGGTGGGAACCTAAGGAAATTATTGTCGTTGACGATGGTTCCACTGACCGGACGCTGGAGATTGCGGTTCAGTTTGAGTCGGAGTCAGTCCAAATCATCAAACAAGAGAACCAGGGCGCTTCCGCAGCCAGAAACAAAGCGTTTGCCCAATGCCGGGGAGATTACATTCAGTGGTTGGATGCTGATGATTTGCTGGCCCCAGATAAGATTTCCAAGCAGATGGAGGTGATAAGCCAGGATGCCGACGAACTAACTCTCCTCTCTTGCCCATGGGGACAATTCTGTTATCGATATCGTCGCGGGAATTTCGTTCCGAGTGTGCTTTGGCGCAATTTATCTCCCACTGAGTTTCTCCTTCGCAAGATGGGGCAGAACGTCTTCATGCAGACTTCAACGTGGCTCGTGAGTCGCACGCTTACCGAAGCTGCGGGCCCGTGGTCGACGAGCTTGTCAGTGGATGACGATGGAGAATACTTCTGTCGTGTGCTACTCGCGAGCAATGGCACCCACTTTGTGCCTCGCGCAAGAGTGTACTATCGATATTCCGGCATGAGTGGCCTCAATTACATCGGCCAATCCTATAAGAAAATGGACTCATTTTGGCGTTCGATGCAGCTGCACATCAGTTACCTTCTGTCTTTGGAGAACAGCGAGCGAACGCGAGCCGCTTGTTTCACGTACATGCAAACGAATCTGATCTATTTCTACGCAGCAAGGCCAGACATCGTCGAGCAGATGCGGGAAAAAGCTAGTCAGTTGGGGAAACAACTCCACCCGCCCTGTTTATCCCGGAAATTCTCTTGGCTTCGCAGACTCGTTGGCTGGGGTCTTGCCACACGTGCCCAGCTTTTTATTCCACAGATCAAGTGGTCGTTGGTAAGTTTCTGGGACAAAGTACTCTTTCACATCGAAAAGCGGGAACAATTTGAAGAATGGGAAGGGGAGATACAGGCGAGTGAAGCGAAAGATCACCTCAGGAGCGCACCTCAGGAAATTGCCTCACGGTAAATCATGTTTGCACAGGCTCAGATCCCTTCCAGCCAAAAGGAGTGCGGTGAGCCTTCACATTAAACAGAACTCATCCCAGCGGCTTGTTAACACATGAGCAAAGCGAATCCTGGCAGCGATCCCGCGAAGGTAATCTCGCTCTTATGCCTCCTCGTGCTAGGAAGTATTGCAGTCGCCGGTCTCTGGCCTTTCGACGCTCCCCACAATGCCGTGAGTTGGTTGAGAGATGAAAACGGACTGAGCTTCGGCGGACATGGTTCCGCAGTGAGTGCGGGTGCGTTTCGTGCGAATGGTTCGCTAAGTGATGCAGGATGCAGCCTGGAGATCTTCCTTAAGCCCGGACGGATTACCGGCGACGGCAGTATCCTCGCTTTCGACAGCTCGCCAGACCCGCAGGTGCCGTTCTTGCTGCGACAGTACGGAACGAGCATCGCAGTTATGCGCTATTTGATGGATGAGCGCGGCAACCCTTACCGACCATGGTTCAAGGTCGATCACGTTTTGGACGCCGGCAAGCCCGTGTTCGTGACCGTCACCTCTAACAAGGGCAATATCGCGTTTTTCGTAAACGGTGTCTTGGCAAAAAAGTTCTCGGATTCCGGCATCGACAGCCGGGAACTCACCGGCCGGCTTGTGCTCGCTAACTCCACCGTGGACGACAGCTGGACGGGGCAGATCAAGGGGCTGGCGATCTACGACCGGGAACTAACTCCTGGACAAGTTGGCAAGCACTTTCAAAATTGGACGCGGGACCAAGGGCCAGCGCCGGCCGAAGAGCAATCGGCGACCGCGTTGTACCTTTTCAATGAACGTGGCGGCAACATCGTGCATAACCGAGTCGACCCGGCCACGGACTTGACCCTACCCGCCAGGTACTTCGTCTTGCACCCGACACTGCTTCGGTCACCCTGGGAGCAGTACGCGCACAAAGGAAGCGTCTGGCAGCATTGGAGTTTTTGGGAGGATATTGCTGTCAATATCGGTGGGTTCGTTCCCGTCGGCTTTGTATTCTTTCTGTTTTTCTCCTCAGTGAGGCGCGTCGAGCGGCGTGCACTGGTGGTCGTCTTCTTGGGTTTCTTTCTCAGTTTAGGCATCGAAGGGCTGCAATTTCTCCTTCCCACCCGCGACTCGGGCATGACGGACCTCCTCACCAATACAACAGGTACTGCACTTGGAGTGCTGCTCTGCCGATCCTCATTCGCACGAGGCCGCTGGAAAAAAGCCCTGAGGTTTGTAGTTCCTGCTTCGATGGGGAGTTGCAAGGCACGATCGATATGAAGGTGAAACAAAAATTGAGCGTCGGCGACTGGGTGGAAGTTCGAACGAAAGAGGAAATCCTCAAAACCCTCGACGCCAAGGGACAGCTCGACGGGATGCCGTTCATGCCCGAGATGTTCCGGCACTGCGGGCAGAGGTTCCGAGTCTACAAACGAGCGCACAAGACCTGCGACTACGCGAGCCCTTATCCGTACCACACACGCCGGCTCGAAGGAACGATCCATCTGGAGACGCGCTGCGACGGAGAGGCACATGGCGGTTGCCAGGCGGGGTGCCTCCTTTACTGGAAAGAGGCGTGGTTGAAACGGGTCAGCGTTCCGAGAAGAGTTCCTGCCTTGAGCACGGAGACGGCTTCCGGAGGGGATCTCCTTGCAGGGTCAAGCGCTGGATGCAGCGAATCTGAGGTTTGGGCCCACATGCAACTATCCGATCCCAATGGTGGAGCGCCCACATACGTTTGCCAAGCCACGCAGGTGCCCTATGCGACGAAGCCCCTCGCTTGGTGGGACGTACGTCAGTATTTCGAGGATTACTGGTCGGGAAACGTGGGTCTCGGACGCGTTTTCGGTGGTCTTATCTACTCGACTTACTACAATCTCAGCCAAGCTGGGATCGGAATTGGGCCGGCGATGCGGTGGTTTTACAACAAGTTCTATCCGCTCTGGGGAGCCACCGCGTTTCCGAGGAACCCAGGCCTGATTCCCGAGGGAAAACCAACTCCGTCCGAGACGCTGGATCTCCAACCGGGTGAACTCGTCCGTGTCAAGACGCAGGAAGAGATTCTCAGAACCGTGGACCGCAGTAATCGGAATCGAGGGATGTATTGGGATGCCGAACTGGTACCGTACTGCGGGGGCACTTACCGGGTGCTGAAACGGGTCACGCGGCAGATTGATGAGAGAACAGGCAAGATGGTTGAGATGAAGAACCCCTGCATCATCTTGGATACCGTCGTGTGCCAGGCGCGATATAGTTCATGCCGCATGTTCTGCCCGAAGAGCATGTACCCCTATTGGCGCGAGATCTGGCTGGAAAGAGTTCAGCAAAATGCCAGTGACGGCTCCGTTGCTGAAGAAGCAGAGGTAACTGCGATGTCGTTAAGCCAACATTAGAAGTCGGTTCGCACCAGAGCACTAGCGTGAAATTCATCGAGATCGATATCGCAGGCGCAAGGGTAATCGACCCCAGTCCGCACCAAGATGATCGTGGACGGTTTATGCGTGCCTGGTGCTCGCGGGAATTTGCCGAGCAAGGCATCAACTTCGTGCCGGTCCAGGCGAACATGGGTTTTGGCGTGCGCAAAGGGACGGTCAGGGGCATGCATTACCAGACAGAGCCCGCACCGGAGGCAAAGTTGGTGCGGTGTACCCGGGGAGCGATGTTCGACGTCGTGCTCGATCTCAGGACCGCGTCGCCCTCGTACGGCAAATGGTACGGCATTGAGTTGAGTGCGAAGAACGGTCGAATGCTGTATGTCCCCGAGTACTGTGGGCACGGATATCAGACCCTCGAGGAGTGCACGGAAATGTACTACATGACCTCGGAGTTCTATATGCCAAGCGCCGTGCGCGGCGTTCGATTCGACGACCCCGCATTCGGTATCCAATGGCCCCTGGCGGCCATAGTGGTCTCGGAACAAGATCGTACTTGGCCGCTCGTCGAGTGTTAGGAGCTTGCCATGATCGTGGAGGGGCGCCCCTACCCTGCCCCTCGGGGCGGGACAGCACCGCTAACTCTGCACGGTTGCAGCCGGTGGTGTGCCGGTGAGACTCTTCCGGTTTTAGAGTGAAAGGACTTGCTACAGCGAGTGATGCATCCATGGCCACCCAACGTCATAAACCACGCATACTCATCTTCTCGCAGAGAAACATCTTTACAAAAACTCTTTTTCGTTGTCCACATTATGAATTCGAAGACATAATTTCTCAGATTGACTCTGCAGAGATTCTGGCTCCACAGGCCAATCTGTCCGATTTACGCCATACCGTTGCAACACTCGTCGCGTACCATGCACCTATAGCTCTCAATCCAGGCCTTCAAAGAATACGGGTCAAGGCACACTATGACTTATTCCTCGCGGTCTGCGGTGGTCCAAAAGACTTGCTAATGGTTAACGCCGTTAGCAATTGGAGAGAAGCCTGTAACACATCGGTTTGTTTGATAGATGAGCTTTGGGCAACGCAAATAGTTAACTTGCGTTACTTCTTGCGCATTCTCGAGAAGTTTGATGTTGTCATGCTCTATTACCGTCAAAGCGTCAAGCCACTCAGTGAGCGAATTGGGCGTAAATGTGTCTTTCTTCCGCCCGGTGTGGATACTACTCTCTTTTGCCCTTATCCAGAATCACCCAAGAGGGTCGTAGACGTGTTTAGCATTGGACGTAGATCGGAGATCACGCATCGAAGACTTCTAAGGATGGTCACCGACGACGGACTATTCTATCTTCATGACAGCATTGCGGGCGACCAAGCCATTGCCTTAAAGGAGCATAGAGCTCTCTTGGCGACTATTGCAAAGAGGAGTCGCTATTTTATCGTTAATCCAGGATTGATTGATCGACCTGATATAAGAGGCGATCAACTTGAAATTGGCAATAGGTATTTTGAGGGAGCTGCCTCTGGTGTTGTTATGGTAGGAGAACACCCAAACAATGAGGAGTTTAAGAGGCTGTTCGACTGGCAGGATGCAGTGATTCATCTACCTTATGATTCCAGCAATATAGATACGATCATTAGTGCGCTCGATCGAGAGCCAGAAAAGCAGGACAGAATTCGGCGAACCAATGTGGTGCAAGCGTTGATGCGACATGATTGGGTGTATCGCTGGGAGGCGATGCTTAAAACCGTGGGTCTTGAACCGATGCCAGAACTCGTGCAAAGGAAGGAACGTCTTAGAAGCCTTGCGGAGGTTGTTGCAAAGGGAGGAGACGCGCAGGCGGGTGACGCATCAGAGCGCGACATGGTGGGAGAAGGAGTTGTGGACGTTGAATGAGTGTGTGGCATCCCTGTGAATGCCGACCGCCAGTATCCGCATAGTTGGTGCTCTTAAGTACACTCAGGTCTGCATGGGCGCCACGCACGAACACCTCTAACACATAGAAATACTGTCTGGCCGAGCAGTTCTAGAAGGACAGAACGCACGATGGCCACTTGTGACGCGAGGCCCGTGGCCGACCTCAGCGCGGGACAGGTCAGTAGTGACATC